>Ga0209296_1000257_pt1 | contig 45669 bp, 63 predicted proteins | sample S_130206_EF_Meta_FD_187319 | JGI IMG/M metagenome (GOLD analysis project Ga0209296, IMG submission 187319) | Freshwater microbial communities from Lake Simoncouche, Canada to study carbon cycling - S_130206_EF_MetaG (SPAdes) (version 2) | ecosystem: Environmental > Aquatic > Freshwater > Lake ...
AGTTTTCTACACCTCTTGTTGCTGCTATGCACTGTTATGTAATGGATAAACTTGGAAGAGAAGTAGACATGGAAAAGATTTACGAAGCACTTCAAATTGAGAGGGAGTGGGCAGATGAAAAATAAAAATAAAGGATTAGTAATTCCAAGAAAAAAGTTAAAAAAAATAATAAGTAATTGCTGCTTTTATGTTCCTAGGTATGGAACTTTTCACAGAATTAATGCCACAGAAGATGATTATTTTCTTTGTACTAATGAAGATACTTTAGCCAGCGTTACGGTTTGGTTTCATAATATTGAATTAGGATATGATAAATTTTACAAAATGACCGAGGCAGATTTAAAAATCAAAGGTATTTAAAATGGAGATTAAGATGTTTAACAATCCTAATTTAAAACTCATCCCAAGACGCAGTACCACCAGCGGGAAAGTACCTACTAAGTTGGACCACCTAGAAGTGTGCCTTAATACCGCAGACGGTTTGATTTGGATTGGGGATAGTCAAGGGAAGCCTATACTGCTAACCGAACTTACCAACTCCCCTAAAATATTTGATGGGCTATTTCTTAAAACCATCATCCCGAAACCCGCTTCGTGATCATACAGCAAACCCTTTGTTTATAGGGGTTTGCCATACAACTAAAAGGAAAGCTATGAGTACGCTTAGACATTGTTCTTGTTGTGATAAAGAACTACCTATTGATAGTTTTACAAACGAAGAAGGGGATTGTAAAGAATGCAATATGAAACGCTTTCTTTTAGAGGTTTTTGAATCCCCTAAGAGTGAAGAATATATGTGGGAATTTCGTAATTGGGAAGTAGTAGCTTACGATACTAAAAGTTTACTACAAGAAAGCTCGCAGTATTTACACATAAAAGTTTTGCAAAAGGATCTGGGAATTAACTTGGCCGTTGCAAAAAGAACTTCTGTAGATGGTTCTTTAGATGACGAGTTTCTTGTGTGGGTAGGTGATCGTCAGTTTGTAGTAAAGGCTACAAGCGAACCTGAGCCAAGAACTTGCGGTGTAGTAATAAGCAGTCACAATGAAATGGAAAACCTTTAATTATGTTTAGGGTTTGCCATGCGATAAACTGCCATGCTTGCATTGGCTTTTGAGTATGGTAGTCTGATACTGGTTTTATATTAATGATCAGTTTTCAAATGCTCATAGAGCAGGAGATAATTATGGCTGTGTACAAGATGGAAGACGGAACGGTAGTTAAAACTGAGAACGCATCTCAGAGTTGGAAAGAAAGTACTAACTGGAACGGTAACAATCACATTAGTGTTAACACTGGATCGCAGTGGGAACATCAAACTTTACACTGTTCTCGCAAAGGAAGGTACTGGATTGAATGCACCAGCCAATGGCAAGGTAGCACACCGCATGCTGAATGGCTCAGTGAACACGGTGCAACCAAATGGTTAATTTTAAATGGTAAAGATTTACCAGAAGCTTTAAAACATCTTGCTAACGAAGTAGAAGAGTAATAGCTTTATAATAAGAATAGCCTAGGTGTGTAGCGTTTTGCTGCACACCTATTTCTTTTTATGGCTTTGCATTAAAGTAAGAACTGTAAAAGTTGCGGTAGCTGCACCGGATGCGTAGGCTATCACTTCAAAGATATCGTCTTGCTTACTGTAGTACTTGAATAGAAATACAGAAAGAACGGCAATGATAAAGCCACACAGGGCTGCACTAAATCTTTTGTCGTTAAAGATAAAGTGCTTCTCTAAGGTAAGGAACATTGTCCACAGTGCGCCACATAAGAAGCAGAGTAGGTATCTCATAGCTAATACCCTAGCTCTCTTAAGATGTGGATAAGGTTTGTTACGCTCCTAAGAAAGCCGTGAACTTCTATTCCAAAGGTCATGAGTTTAATAAGCCCCTGCAATAGTTCGCTCATAGTGTAGCCAGCCTATAACATGGAAAGGTTACAAAGCCATACCTCTGTCTGGTGGACGTGTAGGATCTCCAGTACGGGGATCAAAGGGCCAGTCTTCTATAGCAGGACATCTACAACGGCTTGCCCGCTTATCGTGAATGGAACAATACCATTCGTCACTCACTTCACAAAAGAACCACACAGGCTCCCCACGATGGGGAGTCTTTTTTTTTGGCTTGCTCATAACCTTTTAAGAACCTCACGCACTAATGGGTGGCGAAGAGACTCACTCTCTGTAAAGGTGTGGGTACATGCTGTTGGCATGGTGGATAGACGTTGCATCACGGAGAGGATGTCACACCTAGTCTTGTCGGGGTTGTTGGGTTTAACGTCGGTTTGTTCGGGGTCACAGGAGATGAGAACTTTGCTGTTGTTTCCTACTCTGGTGAGGAACATCTTGAGCTGGGAGTAGGTTGCGTTCTGTGCTTCGTCCAAGAACAAAACGGTGTCCTCAAAGGTATCTCCACGCATGTACGCAAGGGGCTGAAACAACACAGCTTCCTCAGGCAATTTGTAGGTAAGCCTTTTTATTAACCGACGTATTGGATCAAAGTACGGGCTGATCTTCTCTTCAACAGTGCCGGGAAGGAAGCCTAGAGTGTCGCCCACTTCAACGATAGGACGGACAACAAGGATCTGTTTCTTCTCACCAGCTAGGAGTTCTTGCAGGGCGCAAGCTAGGGCGCAGTGGGTCTTACCTGTACCAGCAGGGCCAGTCAAAAAGATGAGGTCATGGGTCGGGTAATCTTTAGCAACCTTGAGCTGAGTAGGGTTAGCTGGCTTAAAGTGAAACACAGTCTCTTGTAATGATGCAGGTGTATTAGGTTTCTTCTTGGCCATGATAAGACTCCTTGTTAAAGGTGAATGGTTTCCAAGCTGTCCTTATCGATGTAGACTTCAAGCTTTAAGACTGAGGGTTTACCTAGCTCTTGCTCTAGGTTTAAGTACCGGACTGAGAGTTGGATATCGTTAAGGGATACCCCTACTATTTTAGGAGAGCCGTTTTCCTCAAACACCAGAGTCCATTTGTTTGGAGTAGTCATTAGAAGTATTCTCCTTCCAGGTAAAGTCTTTTCTTAGGTCGCACTCGAAGGGCTTCTAAACAGGCCATCCCTAGGGAAACGGCACGGTCATCATGCCGGTTGGGAAGGTGATCCATACGAAACCCGTAGGACATTACCTTGGTAATCAGTTCGCAGAACTCATCTACAAGGGTGTGCTTACCACCACCTTTGATGTAGATGGTTCCGCAGTCGGGATACCACCGGAGCTTCTTGTTCACTACCAAGGAGCGTATAGCCACTGCCATCTCGTAGTTTGATTTACCACCACGGGCTTCAAACTTATTCACGGGGAGAGTTCCCGTAAACTTTTGGAAGGTAGATTCCATTTGGTAAGGATCGATTACTAATGAGGTGAGGTCGTAGCGGGATCGGATGTCATCGATCCAACGTTCAACAGCTTCTATCTTAACGGGGTTCTCTCGAGAGCCTTGCATGATATCCATGCGGTCTACATGAAGGGTATCGTCTTCGGTGCGGTGGAGAAGGGTGCATACAGTACGGTCACGGACAGGGCCGTAGTCTATTGAGGCTATGTAGGCGACTCCGCTTTGGCCGGTAACATGAGGTGTGTAGTCATTGGATATACACTCGTCCACTTCTTGGCGGGTAAGAAAGTTGCAGCCGTCTGCGGGATCTACCCATTGGTTATCAAAAAGCCTGCGAGCTAGTTGTGGGGGAACGGTTCTACGGAGGTCGTCCATAGCAGCGGTGTCCATCCACGAAGCAAGTTTGCCCGGAGCTTCATAGACGAACCAACGAGGGGAACTCTTAAAGGTTTCGAGAGCGTCATACTGCCAAGTGTATTTGAGTCCAGCGTTGGTGATAACAATCAAGACCGAGCCTGGTCGTTTCTCTCGTCCGGAGAGGAGGGCATTCCAAAGGTCAGGTTTATGCCAGTGGGTAAGCTCATCCACGATGAGGAGGTCACCTCGGATACCGTGGGAAGAAGCTGCGTCTGCTGCGAGGATCTCTATAGAAGAACCGTTGATGCCGTGGATCTTCCAGTTACGGAAGTCCATCCGTTTAGAGAGCCATGGGTTCAGGCGGGATTCATCCTGCATAGCTTTGGCTAAGAGGCCAGCTTGTTCTTTGTCGGCAGCAGCAACATATCCGGTAAAGGATCGGGTGTTGAAAGCGAGGGCCCAGTTAATGAGCCTTGCAATAAGAGAGGATTTGTCGTGGCCTTTCGGGAGGGTAAGCCAGAAGTTACGATGGGCATCGTAGGATGGCCGTAGATTAGCTACGTGCTCTATTGCTGGGAGGATCTTGTTTACAAGGGCCCATTGCCATGGCTCGGCGATGTCACGGAATAGGGTGGGATCTGGGCGGGAGTCGATGATGACGTGGTTGAGGTAACGGAAACAGGAGGTGGAGGAAGCGGACTCTGCTAAGAGGTAAGCTTGTTGCAGTCCTCTACGGAGTTCAAATGTCGTCTTCGAGTTTTGAATTGCTCGTATGTCTTCTTGTGAGTTCTTTGGCATCTTTGTCGGGGAGTTGGTAGGAGAGGATTTCGGTTTCATTGTAGAGTGGTAATCCTAATCGGGTATATTCCGCAACGAGTTCATGGTGGTTGAGGGTTTGTACCGAAGCGTCTAGGGTTACTTCACGCTTTTCGGGAGCGTCAAGGCCCATTAACTTTGCCCGTCGTTCGGAAACCTTGAGGGCGGTTTCGATTGCACGGGGATTACCAAGCTGGCACTTGGGCCAAAGGGCACGGAGGAACTCGTCAAGACGTTGGAGTTCTAGTTCACGGAGTTCCGTGGACATCTCCTGCGTCATGTCTCGCCATGTGGTGAGCTGCTCCACAATCTGGTTGTGGATGGTCGGGGAAGTTACACCCATGTGATCTGCGATTTGCCAGACTGACCAGCCTGCAACACGGAGCTGCATGATTTGCATGGTTTGTTGGGCATCTACAATCGCATTGGGATAAGGATGCGTTTCCGTTATCTGTTTCTTAGACACAAATAATCTCCCTCTTCAGTACCTATAAGGTACGAACTGGTGATCTATCTAGGATAATCGGAGTACAGATATATGTCAAGTGATGTATTCAAACAAGTAGCCGTTTTCTATTGGGCACTCATAGATCTTCTTAAGGATCTTAACACATCGAAAGTTGTTGTTCTTTAAAAAGAGATGGGCAACTAAGTCAGACTCGCGGACTACGGAGGTTATCTTGCAATGATCGTACTGGGTCTTAGCAAAGTCTCTTGCCCACTTTAGCATCACCGAACCGTTACCACGTCTTCGCATCTTCGGGTGGACTGTTAAAGACCAAAGGATTACCTCTTTCTTTTTCTCGTTAACTTCTAAAGCAATGTAGCAGATAGGAACTTTGTCATACTCTAAAAGGATTATCTTAAGCTCGTTCTTCTTGAAGAGATTTTCAAAGTCCTCGTATGTCCACAGGTCTTCTGACCCAGAAGCCATCTCTAAGAGGAGGAGTTTATTGATGTCCGATACTTTCGCAATTACAGCCACAGCAATCTTTTCCGAAATCCCAGGTGAAGGGTTGTCAGGAGGTAACATTGGACCTACTCCTTATTAACGGGGGAGTCAGGTCGGGCCTGACGGTATATCTAAGAGATATTAGCCGTCTGTAATATACTAAATTTAGGCGAGCGTTAACAGATAGCTTAGGTGGTTCAGTTCTGAAAGCATTTCGTCTCGAAGGTTTAGGAGGTCTGGGTCTTGTGCCTTGTCTATACTTTGGATTAGATCAAGCATAAGGTAAGACTTAAACCATAGGATCTTCTCAGAGTATTCTTTAACCGATACATAAGAAGGACAGTGGTCAAAGTCCGGTAGGTCAAGCCTTGGATTTTTGCCTTGGTAAACTTCTACATACTTATCGGCAAGTTTTCCAAAAGCTTTGTAAGCATGAACAAAAGCTACATGCTGGGAGTAGGTTTTGGTTTCCCAATGCCATACTAACAACTGGGTTATCCAATGTAACAAGCAATCCGTGTGCATATAAACTCCTTATATTTTCCAGCGGTTATCACTGTCGCTATCACTATCGCTGTCACTATCTTCTTCATCAATGTCCACTTCATCCGCATCGTCATCGTTGTTAGGCCTTCCCATGGCGGTGTTGGTAAGGATCATTTCAAAGTACTTACCCACAAGACTCATACACTGGTCAGGGGTAAACCCTTCCGAGGCGCACTTGGAATAAAAAATACGCAGGGCTCTAGGATAGTTCTCTGCAATAAAGCCGGAGGCTTCATCGAACATACGAACACGTTCTGGGTCGTCTAAAGGTTCATCATTGTTTGGCATTATACAGTACCTATAATTGGGTTAAGGCGGGAGTATTGGGCCATACAAATCGCATCGGCAACACCGTCATGTTCTACTTTTCTTCCTTTGGGAATTAGATACTTTGATCCACCCTCAAAGGTTTTTGCATACTCAATACTTTTTTGTTTGTCAGGGGTAGTAAATCCAAAAAGTTTTCTTTTCCACCGTTGGGCAGATACCTGTTGGTAAGAAATGTAAAGCACATCTAACAAGCAAACAAGAGATCCAAAGCCACGGCCAAAGGAGAAGGTGGAAACCACCCCCTGCTTTGGCATAGCGTGAACTTGTTCTATCGTACATGTGTTGATGCAAGAAGTGAACTTGGTGATTTGTAAGTAGAGTTCCTTACAATCTAGAACCTTCTTATTGTTCTCAACGATTAATGAAAAGGGGGAGGCATAGCAGACCCCACCTGATATATCCACTATAGCAAACGCTCCCCCCAGCCCCGGATCTATTCCTAAGAACAGATCTTGGTTCATACAGACCTCTGTACAATTTGACGGGAGATTTGGTACTCAAGTGCAGCGACTGAATCCCGAAGGGATTTGATCACAGCTTCTTTAGTCATCTGTCGTTCAGGTTTAAAGTAGACAGGTTCTTGGAATTGCATTCCAGCACCGTCTTCAAACTCTAGCACGGCTCCTAATACAAGTCTTACATTACCGCCGGGAGGTAGTGTTGTTTGTTTTTGTACCAACTTCTTTTCAGACTTTGGTTTGACTACCGACTTTTTACTTTTAGACTTCATCGTATTCCTTCGTTAGAGTTAAAAACTTAGAACCTATTACTTACTTTGCATGGCCATTTGTTTTTCAAGAAGCTGTTCAAGAAAACCAATGTTCTCTTTCAAAGATGTAATGATTTGATTTGTACCTACCGTGCCCTTTTTAACTTTTATGTCAGGGGCTCGGAAGTTTAAATCACTACCGTCTGCAAAAGATAAAGATGCAGAGAACGTGAAGTGTGCTTCTTGTTGAAGAGCATACATTGTACTAGCTGGTTTTTTACATTTAACTTTCATGGTACTCCTTTACATGGGATTAGAAACTAACACTAAGGCTAACTTTTATTTGGGTGTGGTTGCAGGGGTTGCTGTTCCTGTTGATCCAAACCCTTTGTCCGCACGGGCTGTTGTATCGGAAGATGCACCGTCTACAAAAGTAAAGAAGCCACAAGGCAAAATTATTACCTGTGCGATACGGTCACCAGCTTTATAAGTGAAGGGCTCTTTACCCATGTTGGTAAGCATGATCACAATCTCACCACGGTAATCAGTATCGATCACACCGCCGGTAATGACTATGCCTAGAGCAGCAAGGGAAGATCTATCTCGGATCAAGCCAAAGAGTCCTGTGGGAAGCTCAAAGCCTACACCAGTGTTGATCTTTTTAGCAATTTCTCCTGGCTGAATAACCCCATCTTCAGATGATGAGAGGTCAAACCCTGCGTCTGAAGCGTATGTTTTAAAAGGGCCTTTTGCCGCAGGGGAAAATAGCTTGTACTTAAGAGGGGGAGGCCCTTGGTTCTGGCCACCTTGCATATTAGGATTCATCCCACCCATCATGTTAGGGTTCATGCCCTGCATGTTTGGGTTAAAACCTTGGCCACCCATCATGTTGGGGTTCATCCCACCCATCATGTTAGGATTCATGCCACCAGTATATGCACTCATAGTTTACACTCCTCTTTCATTGCGGTTATTTCACAAGCGATTCCATCACACCCAACGTCATTCATGTCGTGAGACTTTTGCTCAGGCCATTTAATTACTTTTAAATCTTTAGTCATCTCAAAGTATTCTTCGGGAGTTATACTCTCGTAAGGCATCTGAGGATAAGCTCCATCTTCTAAAGCCGGTAAAAAAGATACCGCTTTAAGTTGAGACTCAAACTCTTTGAGCAATGCGTTAAGGCTTTGGCCTTCAGTAACGGGGTCAAAGGTTACCGTCACCGATACCGAGTTGTCTGCCCAGTGCTTTTGTAAAAGGGCTGCGAGCTCTAACTGTTCTCTTGCAGAGATGTGTTCTACGGTAGCTACTCGGATATCTCCCATCACGGGGAACTCCACCACCGTGGTGTGAGGGTCTTCTCTGTCTCCCATTTTCATTAGCTCGGTTTTGTAACCGGCTTCTTTGATGGCTTTCAAATCTGCAAGGTGTGTAGAGTAACGCACCCTTCGGATGTAGCAATTGCGTAGAGGATAGTGGCATCCCGGAGTACAACCAGCAAGTAGGGATACCGTTCCCGAAGGCTTGATAGAGGTTTTGCGGATAGATTCACGCACACCTAGCCACTCAGAGTAAATGCGATCATACTTATTAATGGTTTCGTAACCAGCTTCACACCAATCAATAAGGGTTTTCTTGGCGTTGTAAGCTAAGAACTGTGCTACGCCAGAGAGTGATGTTCCTATGCGCCTGTTGCGTAGTTGTACAGCATTGGTTTCAGACCAGTGCGTAGGTAGCAAAGTGATAGCTTTGGAATATAAGAACGCATACTTAAGGGTATTTAAAAACTCCGGTAGTGAGTTATGATGCGGTAAGTATGTCTCGTTAAGGTTGCATACTTCGTAAGGCTCTAGGAGCTGCTCGACGCAAGGGTTGGCTCCCTTAACACGGTAGTCCTTGTTGTCAGGGACTCCTTGCATCCTGCCCCATTGCTGTGCGTTTTGAAGCCAGAAGTAACCAGGCTCTCCGTTGATACGAGTGCGGTTTGCAATAGCGTTGTAGTCCATCCCTAATTTAGCGTAGACAGAGTTGTTACTAGTCCACCCGTAGGAAGCTCTCTCAGGGTTCTTGGAGTAATCTTTTAAGTCTAAGTACTCTGGGTCATCGGGAGATCCAAAGCTTATTTCTGCGGTACGGCGAATGTTTCCAGCGACTACGCAACGGCCTACAAGGTTCATAATATCTACGATATTTCGGACAGAAATAGTCCTACCAGCAGACAAAAGAATGATTCTTTCTATATCTATTAACAAAGCTCGCAGGGGTTCGGGGCCTTCTGCCACTCCCCCAAAGCCTCTGATCGCAGCACCTTTAGGTCGGATCAGAGAATAATCAAAGAGAGGTTTTGGATACAAACCAAATCCCCAAAGTAGGAGCTTGCCCAGAGCTTCTACCCACCCCTCCCTTGAATCAGGTATAAGAAAAGCTTGCGATGAAGTGGCTGGAGCCCAGTTGAGCTTACCTGCACCATCGGTATCAAAGCCACAGCCAACACCCAGCATACTAACGTCCATCAAGAAACAGAAAGGTTTCTCTCGGTCTTCTAAGATGTTTGCGGTGGAAACAAAAGCACAGTTCATCAAAGGCATGGAGCCTACTTTATCTACTACGGGAGTACCGTGTACCCATAGACCTCTGCCCGGAGGTGTGAACTTAAAGTTGTAGATTAACCTAGCCATCTCACCCGCTTCTTTTAAAGCGAGGGTGTGATCGAACGGGAGATTGTAATGCTTGCAATGAGTCTGCAAGATGTCAAAGGTTCCGTTCACACAGCGGGCTACAGTGTCTGCCCATGTCTCTTCTTCTCTGCGGTAGGTTCTTCGATAGACTAGCTCCCCCAAAGAATTGGGGCCAGACATAAAGCCCCACTTGGGAGTCGAGTTGTTAAAAATATCAGGCCTGATAAACATAGGATTCCTTCCCCTTGTATTATCATTAAATAGTATTTTATCGGAACTGTCAATCTTTATTTCGGAATTGTTCCGCTTTTCTTTTGTGTTACTTTTCCCAGTAATCACAAAGGCTGAGAGAGCATTCCACGGGGATTTTCTTATCCATGGCGAGGAACATTTCTTCTTCCATAATGTACTTAGCATAATTAGCCTCATCTGTATTAGATACTTCTAGAACAATTTCATCGTGAACAAATGCCACGGGATAAAACTTTTCTTTAACAAGTCTCCACAAGGCTCTCTTAGCTCCATCAGCAGCTAGGCTTTGAAACGGGGTGTTACGGGCTTGGGTGTAAGTACATCCTCCACGGACTCTTCCAGTCATTGTGATAGCGTTAGTTGAGAATAACTCATAATGAAAATCCATACCTCCGGTTTTGAGTCGGCTATTTTCTAAGAGGTGATCAAAGTTTTTAAAGCTTAGTTTTAAAAGCTCGGTCATTACTTCCCAGCAAGTGTCCCACATCTTAGGTTCATACCTAAATTCGTTTTTACTTTTAAGTCTTGCTGCATTAGAAAGCATGATCGCAGCCATAGGTATGTTCTTACTTATCTTCAGAAGAGGCCCGTCCAAAACTTCCACGGGAACCATTAGGTTATAAGCAAGGTCTTCTAAGATAGAGTCCGAAAGGTATTTTCCAATCTCAGGGTAAATCTGGTAGATAAGTTTCTTCCTAAAAGCAGAAGCTGCTTCTTTGGTCATGTTTACTCCGTAAGATGCCTTAGCATAATCTGCTAGGGACGCTGCTCCCAATCCTCCGGGGATACCGAAGTTGAGAGCTTTGGCTGCTTGACGAGCTGCTTTAAATCCATCAGGGTTTGTTTCTTTAAGAGCTTGGAAATCCTCTATGCTTAGTCCTTGAATCATTGCAGCGGTGTACACATGAGGATCTATGCCTTTGCGGATAGTATCAGCAAGGACTGAAGATCCAAACTTGTCCTCACATATAGCAGCAAGGGTTCGTAACTCAATAAATGCGTAGTCAATAACTGCAAACTTCTTTCCACTACGGGGTATGAACAGGGATCGGAATGCTTTGTCTCCAGGCATCTGTTGGATGTTTGGTTTAGAAGAACTGGTTCTTCCAGTACGCATAAGCACTTGATAGCTTGGATGGATTCTTTCTGTAGAGCTTTCTTGAAAGATGTTAAAGAAAGATAGCATCTTAGAGGTGCTGTTTAATCCTAAGAACTTTTTAATTAAAGGGCTTTCTTCTTTGTAAGGCTCCCAATCTGAAGTAGAAAGAGATACAAGCCCTTCAGTTTTTCCTTCTGATAAAGGCAGTGGAAGGTTACTTTTTGTACACACTTCACTTAGTAAGCTACGAAGTACCTTTGTACTCATAGAAGGGAGGTGTGATTTTTGGGTGTACTTTAATCCACCACCTAATTTTAAAGAGTATCTTTGGAAAAGACTTGGGTAATCCTCAGCAAGAGAAGCGATGTCGTTTTTAATCCCCTCTCTTATAGAAAGTTCTTGAAGGTTTACCTTGCCAGGGTTAAAGCCTATTCCGTTTCGGGTGATTTTCAAAAGGGCGATGGCAGCTTTGACTTGAATGTGGTGGGTCAAAGGCCCGTACTCTTTTAGTTTGTTAGGGGAGATGTCAAACTCATTAGATAGATCAAGGGCTTTCTGATACAAAAGTTTGTATATCTTCTGCGTAGCTGCGGAGTCTGATGCTGCGTAATCAAAGAATCCTTGGTCAACTGTAGACCAATCGTCTACACCTAAGAGTTCTCCAAACTTAAGACGGTAGGGTGATTCCTTATCTACAGTAAAAGAGATGTTTAGTTCTTTAGCGTAATGAGTGCAAAGCTTTCCTAGGTTTTGGGGAAAGAGCATACCTTCAGAAGAGCCTGCTTTGGATTCTCCTAAGCCGGTTGCTAAACGGATTAGCATGTCTAAGAACATAGTGTCATGCAGGCGGTTAGATTCCACAAGGTTCCAGACACGAGGAGTTACTTGTTCTAAAACCCAGAAGTCAAAAGCCGCGTTGTGGCAAACGAAGGTATGACTTGTATGGGCTGCAAAGAAAGAGTCCATTTCATAGGGCCGTAGGATCATGGTGTTCTCACCATCGGACACCGTGGCTAATACAATCTTTGGGTTATCATCTTTAGATTGGATCAGCACAGTTTCGGTGTCGAGTCCTAGTATTCTCTCTTCTAATATCTTCCCATTCCAACCAAAGGTGTAGGGTGTTTTAAATAACTCTTGCATAAAAGCTCTCCTAGCTGTTTTGTACAATGAACATAAATGTGGGTGTTCCGCCAATTACTCTTGTTATCTTTTCAATCATTCCAAAGCCACGGTCTACGGCGAGTTTACAAAGAAGCTCTGCGTCTTCTCGGCCCTTGCATTCAAACAAACGTTGACGGTAGATGTCTCTATAAGAGATGCTTCCTTTATGGTGAGCCATAACATGCTTGATAAAATTTTCTACCTTGCGCTCATGGGGTGTGAAGTTAATTCTTTTAAGAACCCTTTGATAATGCGACCTGAAATAATCTAAAACTTTTATTGCACACTGCATAGCAGGAGCTGTGATAGGTTGATCAATGTCGTAGTCGGCAACCGGCATTGAGGCTCCGTGAAGGTAGTGCATGACCAATGCAAATCTTGCTAAGATAGCTCTATGTTTTCCCCAAGCACTTAAAAATTGTGGTGGGAAGTTTGGGTTACGAATCATCACGTTCTCTTGCTGATGCCAGTTGTTCCACACCTCTCTAGCTTCTGGGGAGAGAGGAATAGCTTTGGGTTGATAAAGCTTAGTGATAGAGTCTGGGTTTTGGTTAGGGGATTCTACAGGACATAAAGCTAACAGTCTTCTGCTTACCGTTTCCCAAGCTTCCTCTAGGTCGTTGTCGGGATTAAAAGAACTAACAGGATCAAAGCCTAGCATTGTATTAGGGAAAGAGAATAAGAGCCGTGCAAAGAACCCGTCATCTTTACCGCAGTCGTTAGTAAGCTCTGAAAGTAAGTCGGGCTGGATGCCTCCTAATACGGTAAGGGCTGGACAAGATATTATAAGAGTCTCATTATCTGTTTTACGATCTACTTTCACATCTTCGTTAGACCATGTGGAAAGAAAGAACTCTTTGTCACCACCCTTGCCACCACGGTACTGGTTCAAGCTTTTGATCCACGCTAAGATTTCATCTCTGAAGTACAGCATCGAAGGGTCGTTGCGGGTGTTGTGGCCATTGTCGTGCAGACGCTTTGCTACCGTTTCAACAGTAATGTCTGACACCCAGTAGTGCATAATAGGACGGGGCCTAGAAGGGCTGTCTGGAAGCTCTGCTCCATTTCTTCGTGCCTGCTTAACTTCTTCTCTCCAACTAGACATGTCTGCTGCAAAAGCAGCCATCTCGTTTTCATATCTATTAGCGTCCTCTTTCTGCATCCTTCTTATAGGGGAAAGGACACGCTTTGCTGCGGGACTCTTCCCAGAAGAAGGGGGTGCAACGATGCAGTAGTACTGGTTAGCAAGCTCTGTCCACTTAGAATCTAGTTGAATAGACCGCGCGGTTCCTAGGCAGCGAGCTGCTACAGCAAGCATGGCAGTTGCCATGAAGTCTTCAGGACACTGGATCGATTGAGAGTGTTGGTTAATAAACTCTCTAAGGATAGGTGGAAACACCTCCATAGGAAAGGGTTCTGGCTCCCCCGGATCGAAAAAATTTATAGGTACGGCCTCCCCAGAATGAGCTTCCCTAATTTTAGTGATAGCTTCTTCACCCCAGTAAACGATAGGGGTCATGCCTGCTACAAGGACATCATCAATACCTTTCTTAGTGGAGTCGGCTGCGTCCCACGTTTCAAATCCAATCTCGTAGCCTTTAGAGATAAGCGTTTCTGCAAAGAGTCTTAGTAATCGGGCTACTCCGTTTTTGTTTATAACATCAGGGTAGTCAAAAGAAAGGAGGGCTTTCTTAACATTAAGGTTTTCTAAGACGGGAAGGGATGATAACCATGCACCTACGCCGGGAATAGATACTGTGTAGACTCCACTCCTTCTCCATGCCAGGTCAGCTTTAATCTCACCTTCGGTGATTCGTACCATGGTCGTGTTGGTTGGTGGTGTCAGGGGGCAATGCACTGGTGTACCCGCACTGGCTCCCTCTCGGGTTGACCAGATGATGTACTTAGGTGCAAAGGGTCTACGGGTTTTCATCCCCATAATATTTCCGTTGAGATCCCGTATAGGGATAAGCAGGCCTTTAGGGTTGATTGCAAATTGACAGAAGCCTTCCATCTCTTTGCATGGACGGAAGCCGGGCACTTCTAAAAGCTGTAGGCCGAATTTTTTGTTTAACTTATGGAGCAAGAGACTCTCATCGTAGGTGGTTAGCAGAGATCTGTACTGTAAGCCCTGTGCTAGAGCGATATCAATCCCACGCTTTTCTAAATCTTCGGCATGGGAATCATGAAGGACAGATAAGCGAATGACTTCGGAGTAGACTTCATGCCAAAGCTCTACGGGTTTCGGGCCAGATTGTTGGGTGGTGTTATTAAAGAGGAGGGCACTTGCAGGCTCTTCCCCCGCAGGGCAGTAGAGGTCTACAAAAGAAAGGTTTACAGAAGCAAGGACATCTTGGGTAGAGCATCCAGTACGGCAGTAGACAATGACTTTGCCTTCATCACCAATGGTAACTCTTAGGGAAGGATTCTTGTCTATCCCTTTACCGCTGTGGGATGTGCAAGGGCAGGGGAAGATCCAGCCGTCGCTCTCTCTTTGTAATGGGCCGAATCTAGCTAAGACTTGTAGAACGTAGTCGGGAATTTCTAGGGCAGATGACATGGCTGGGCCTCCTTACATAAAAAAATCCCCCACCATACACAGGCAGGGGATACCAAGCGTGATTAACACAATACTAGAAGGGAACTTTGTCTTGACGAGCTTCAACAGATTGTTGATACGCTGCTTTAAGTACACTGTCGTTATCTACTTTGTACTTTGCAATCGCATCCAATGAAATCTTTGGAGCCCTAGCTGCTGGGAAAACAATGTTCCACCAATCTTTCTTAGGGCCACCACGAGGATCATCGCTAAAGCGTGGCTTCAGCGTAACTGTTTTACCTGCAAGGTTGATAGCCTTAGGGTGGTCAAGGTTAAAGAGTTCGATAGAGGGGGAAGTCAAACCAAAGTTACGCAGGTCACGGAAGTTGCGTTCCAGTTGATCCATGTTTGGTTTGAAGTTGTAGTAGATGGTCTTGGTAAGTTGAGCTTCTTCGGGAAGTTCATCCATACCATCGGCTTCGTTTTTGGAACGGAGCTTGTGGGTAAGCGAGACAGTGATCCGTAATTGAGGATCTTGATCTCGGGTTGAGCAAAGCTCTTGGCCAGTGATTGTACCTTGGTACAGGCTACCGTCATCATACATAGACATGATAAGACTCCTTTGCGAGAGATAGGTCAGGAAAACAATTCCCGACCTCTCCTCCCACGACTAACTTGGGATTACCCAAACATAAAGATTAAAAATTTTCTTGCACTAACTAGGGCTAGAACTCTCTGTCACTTCAGCCACTTCTGTCACTTCTGTCTGATACTTAGCTTTTTGTTTTCTAAGTATCTCAAGATCGTCCAAGCTTTCTGGAAGCTCGCCGTCTTTTATTTTTTGCAAGGTAGACATCAGGGCGATGAGATTCCAAATGGATGCTATGCCGTGGTCTTCATTGATTTCGCCTTCCAAGAACTGGAAGAGATGGCGAAGGGCTGAATCTAAATATCTGCCAAGAGGCTGGCCTTTCTCCCAATTACGATCACCGTATAGGGAGGCTCCTGTTTCAAAGCGTTTACTTAACTGGGAAATCACGGCCCATGGAATAAGATCATATCGGCCTTTACCATCTCGACTGTCTCTTCTTGATCCGGTGCTGAAACTTTCCATGTAGAAACATCCTTGTTAGTTGCCTACTTACCCATTGCTTCTTTTTTGGTCTTTAAATAACTAACAGCAAAAGGCTCTGCTGCTATATCTGAAAGCGTTGTGAACGACATTCCTATCGCAGTGTTTAAAGCTTCGATAGTAGTGTTTGTAACCGACAAAAGGTATTCAACGTTATCATCTCCGACATCGGGAGCGTTGATAACTACATCCACATCAGAAGGGTTGATAGTTACTTCGTAGTTCTGAGGCGTTTCAAAGTCTGGGAAGTCTTCGGGAACGTAAACACCGTGGGTTACATCAGGGCAATGAAAGCGGGAAGCGTTAGAGATGCACCGTGCAAAAAGCATGTTACGGGGATAAGCTTTATAGGTTTGATTACGTGTTAAACCGGCTGCTGTAGCGTCTTCAATAGTGAAGGTGTGTGTGGGGTACAAGGGCTGCTTGTCTTGCGTGATTACAATGGAGCAGGACTTAGGAGTAAGCTCTGTAATTTTGTAATCATAAGCTTTTGATTTTCGGATCAAAGCTGCAAGAAGGTTAGCGTTGATTACTAGCTTACCTTGAATCACGTTGATACTATCAATAGAGCTATAAGGCCCAATTCCTAATTCTCTGCCCTTAAGGATCTTAACAACAGCTTGGGACACGCTTCTCAGATCTTTAAAAAGTCCGCTTGTTAGGAAGTGCTGGGCGGTTCTTTCGATGACCCCGATGTCATCATTGTGTCCGTAACCCGGACTATTTATAGGAATTATATTGCTCATATCTTCTCTCCCGTTTCTAGTTCTGCGGAATGAAAGGATAAGTAATCAGAAACAATCTGAATCCTTGTCGAGGGTTGTAGTCTTTGAAGATAGCAAAGTAATGATTTTTCAATCATCTCAGGACTTACCTCTAACCCTATCAATTCACACACTTCATCGATAAAGGAACCTTTTTGGAGGGGTTCTGATGTGGAGGTATTCTGCTTGAAGTAATTCATATTTGGGCTCCTTGCCTTATTTGAGTATAAGGGCTTGGGGGTGAAGAGTCAAGAAAAAAAAGGAATGAATAATGAAAGTTCCGTGAAAGTTCCGAACGCAGGTTGATTAATTTATATACACGAGGGTTTGTTTCGTCTATACTAATTATACTTATGGGTAATAAATGGATACTGTCCCCCTTTTTAAGTAGGTCTTTATGTCATCTAAAGAGTTTGTTAAACGGTCACTGGTACTCAGTTCTTCTATTGCAGATCGAATCGATGCTATCGCTGAAGACAAAGGGCAAAGCTTTGCCTCTGTTGTTCGTGAAGGTTTAGAGCATTGGCTAGCACATGGTACAGAAGTGCCTATTAAATCTGGGTCGATATCCGTGGTTTTTACCAAAGAGGAACTCAAGCTTATTGATAAGCTTTGCGAGTTCTTCTCAACAGAACCTAGCGGAGTAATTAAACAATGTTGGAAAGAAGCACTACCGAAATTGTTGGAGTCGATGCAGAAGCACAAAGAGCAAGTGGAAGCGATAACCAAGTCCATTTGAGAGTCCTCACATTAGAGCAGGGGAGCCCGGAGTGGCTCCTTTGGAGACAATCCGGAATAGGTAGTTCAGACGCACCAGTTATCGCCAATGGTGTGCATTTTGGCAGGGATCGTGTTCAGCTCTGGAAAGAAAAAATGGGCTGCTTAAAGCCCCCCTCTTTTAGTCCTTGGCAAAACAAACGAATGCGTCGTGGTCAGATCATGGAACCGGATGTCCGGTCATGGTATCGGGACTTCACAGGGTGTGAAGTCGAACCGTTGTGCTGTGTTCATACATATATGGATTGGTTGAAAGCCAGCCTGGACGGATGGGTTTCTTCCTCTCGAACAATTCTTGAAATAAAGTGTCCGAATGAAAAGGATCATCAGACAGCTTTAGATCAGGGCGTACCAACAAAATACATACCGCAACTAAATCATCTCATGCTCGTTACAGGAGCTGCTCACTTACATTACCTCTCTTACTCTCCGGATCGACCCCGCAAGGAACGATTTGCACTGGTCAGTGTTTATCCAGAGGTACATAGTCTAAGGAACTTGTTACGAAAAGAAGAAATCTTTTGGCAGTGCCTGTCGGACAAAGTTCCTCCTGAAGATGAAATGTTTGCGGATAACTAATCCGGTTGTCACCACTTGTCACGCTGTTGTCACGTCTTTTGTGACAGTGGTAAGGGCTACTAAGTCCTTATATTACTATAACTTATAACACCAGTAATGCAATTGTCACACTTGTCACGTAATAATAATAATAAAAGAATACTATATAAAGCCATTTTTATATAATATATTACCTATATTAACATAATGTTAAGATGGGGTGTAATAGTAGCATCTCTTTAATACTATCTATATCTTTCTTATGGTGACAAGTGTGACACTCGTAACATGCGATTTTTAAGTCTATACATATCAATGGTTTATGTAAAAAACCACTGTCACAAAACAGTGTGTCAACTGCGTGACAACTCGTGACAACTGAATACATCGCTAAAAAGGTGGTTTAATTTCATGGGTGTCGGTTTGAATATTAAATCTTTAAATCTTTAAACAATTGTTAACCACTAAACATACTCAAATAATAACTTATTCAGAAATAGTAATCAAAAAAGAATACAAAATAGGAAATTAGTCCTTCCATATTCCGAATAACATTGTACCATTGCAATAAGGAAAGGTGCTTTATGAGTCATGTAGTTACCGTATCGGTTGAAATAAAGGACTTGGAAGCAGTCAAGCGGCTTTGTGCCAACCTTGGCTGGGCATTTCAAGAAGGCCAAACCAATTACAAATGGTATGGGCGATGGGTAGGAGACTACACCGAAGCCGATGCTGCCATCAACAATGGGATCAAACAGGAAGACCTCGGTAAGTGTGATCACGCTATCAAAGTGCCCGGCTGTGGCTACGAGCTGGGACTCAAGAAGATCGGGGAAGAGTACAAGCTCCTGTGGGACTTCTACGACCCCGCGTTAAAGCAGGCGATGGGAGGGGCAGCAGGCGAGAAGTTCTGCCAAGAGTATGGATTGGCCTGTGTCACGATGGAAGCTGAGAGAAATGGCTACGCATGGTCTAGCAGCAAGCTTGAGAACGGTAGTTATGAAATTCAAATCGAAACCTATTAGGAGCCCAAGATGAACGCTACACAAATCCCCAACGCTTTTGCCGGTGATATCTTAGTAGAGGATACCTCTCTTAGTAACCTTATCCTTCGGGGTAAGCAAAAAGATACCGAAGTCTTCGGGTCAACGGAGATGATGCGTACTTTGACAATGGATACAGTACCCTTGTCCGTTAGAAAACACTTAATTCAAAGCTCTGTTAAAGTTGAAACCAGTTCGGTAGGAGGAACTGTCCGTGCAGATTTCCTGCTTCCCGGACTTACGAATTATATCGGTATCCAAGGATACATCTACTACAACTCTGGAGATAAATCTTCTCTTCGCCTAAACGGATGTAGCTGGTTCTATTTCAAACTACTTCCCGGAACGTATTCAGACAACAAGACTTTCACCGTTGCTGAGAGCATGGAACACGCGATTTACAAGGCTTACGAAGAAGAAAAGAAAGGTAACGTGGTATGAAAACTCTAACCGTTACCATCGATAAAAAGGGGAAGGTGTCTATGGAAGCTAATGGCTTTGTGGGAACCTCCTGTGCAGATGCAACAGCCAAGTTTTCTTCTTTACTTGGCAAAGTTGTAGAAGAGGAAAAGAAAGAAGAGTATCACCAACAGGATGTTAATAACTTTGTCACGGAGTAGATAGATGCCAGTTAAAAGTCAGCTAGCCAGTAAGAAAAGCATTTCTAGGATTGAGTGGAGAATGCAAGACACTGATACGCAAAAGATATACCACAAGGTCTATCCAACCGAAGAGCGAGCCCAGTGGCATGCAAAAAAGTTTAATGAAAGTGGCATGCAATTTAACTCTACCGTACGAACACGGGTTGTACGAGTTAGAGCTACCTATGCTTTGTCATGGGTAGAAGAAAAAACTCCCATCAAAATGAAAGTATTAAAATGACTATTCCCCTATCCAGACTAGCGGACTCGATGGACTTGTATATTCGTGGTGGGTTTGCTGGTCACTGGATTCAAACGTTAGAACCTGAAGATGTCATACGAGATATGCACATCTTATGTTGTCGTAAAAAATATACCATAATGACGTGGGATCTTGCTCGAGGCATACTTAACCCTATGCTTCCGGGAGATCCTATTGACCCAAAAACTAGAAGCCCTCTTGCTCCCCTGATGTCCCCTAAACCTGCGGGAAGTAAAAAACATCTTGTATGTCTTTGGAACTTTCACCTTGTTCTTAAAGAACGAGAAGTTATTCAAGCACTGTACAATGCCCTCATTGAAGGACAGAAGAACGGTGTGTTTTATATTGTTCTAAGCTGCATGTCTGAAATTCCAAAAGAGCTTCAAAAGGTGTTAGTCATGCACCAGCATGAATTTCCAGGAGATGCAGAACTCTCAGAGATAGCTAACAATCTAACTGGGGCCCCTAAAGAATCTCCTGTAGACCCTATTTTATTAAACGCAACCAAAGGTCTTACCCGCAGAGAATCTGAAAACGCTTTTGCTTTATCCATAGCAAAAAGAGGTGTCTTGGATGCAACAACTATTTTGAAATACAAAGGGGAAAGTATTCGTAAGAGTGGCTTTCTTGACTTTTATGAAGGAGATGCCTCCTTTGAAAACATCTGTGGCTTAACTCAGCTCAAGTGGTTCTCGACTAAAGTGTTAACAGCCAAGCCCTCTAAGAATATCCTCCCTAAAGGTTTGATTCTTTTAGGCCCTCCGGGTACTGGGAAGTCCCAGTTTGCAAAAGCCTTAGGTACGCATGTAAAACGGCCGACGCTTTTGTGTGACCTTTCAAGGATCTACAGTAAAATGGTCGGGGAGACAGAAGCCAATCTTAGAGAGGTTATTTCTGTAGCAGAGTCCGTTGCACCTTGCATCTTATTTATTGATGAAATTGAAAAAGCACTTGGCGGTGTAAACTCCGATGGTGACAGCGGTGTCAGCAAGCGTGTGTTTGGAAAACTACTTACATGGCTTTCCGATAAGACTGCGGATGTATTTGTGGTAGGAACGTGTAATAACGTAACCGCACTTCCTCCTGAGTTCTCCCGTGCTGGAAGGTATGACGGGCTGTTCTTTATCGACCTTCCTGCTAAGAGCGAGCGAGAAAAGTTATGGTCTTATTATATGGGTAAGTATTCTGTTTCTAATACAAGTCTTATTCCGATTGAAGATGCGGGATGGACGGGAGCAGAGATTGAAGAGTGTTGCAAGAAGAGTTGTCAGCTTGAGATAGATTTGAAAGAAGCTAGTAAATACATCATTCCAGTAGCTCGAAGCAGAAGAGAAGATATTGAAAAGCTTAGAGAGTGGAGCAAGTCACGGTGCATGTCGGCCAATTACCCTGGGCAGTATTTAGGACATGTCGCACAAACAGCAGCAACTACAGACGCGCCGACTCGCAGAACTGTAGATGCAAAGGTAAAAAACTAATGAGCAATCCAGAATCTTTTAAGAACATGGTTACAGGCGTGGAATGTGAAATTCCAGAAGTCAGTATCGCAATGGGAAAAGAAGGTTCTTTTGTAATAGCACTCCACGTTACAGAAACTAAAAAGAAGGTAAAACACTTTATAGTCCTGACACCGGAAAATGCTATCGAAGTTATGGAAACTATTTCCCTTGTAACTAAAAAGCTTACAGATTTGAAACCCCCAAAGAACCGCTTATCAGGAGATGAAGCATCATGGAACTAAATAAAAACATAATGGGTCGTAGTCTAGAGTCCCAAGTGATTGGGTGTGCTTTGAGTGTTCACTGGTGGGGCATCAATAAGCAAGCAGGAGTAGACATCCTCTCCAGCGTAGCGGATACCTTTGGTGCTAATCGAAAGTTTCTTAAGATTGAGAAGAAGTTGATTAACATTAAGAACATCCACTACAAAAACTTATGCGAAACAAAAGGTACGATTGTCCAGTTTTGGAAACAGTTAACGCTTCCTTATGTGGAGAGTGGAGTCCGTCTAATCAAAAAAGATTTAGTAGTGACTTTTGAAAATAAGATGGAAACCTTTAAGCTTGATCTACGAGATAGAGTGACAGACCTTAGTAATAATTATGAACAGTTGAAGAGTGAGTCACAGACAGCTTTACAAGGACTGTTTAATGCGGGGGATTACCCTGATAGCTTAAACGGAATGTTCTCTTTCCATTGGACTTATCCAAACCTCAATCCTCCTGAGTATTTGCTGCTGCATAACCCTGCGTTGTACAGAAGGCAACAAGAAGAAATTAGAGCCAAGTTTGAAAAAGCCGTGGTAAAAGCAGAGCAGGCTTTTGGCGGGGAGCTGCAAAGCTTGGTAACCCGTTTAGCAGAACGTATGTCTCCTAATGAAGACGGTACTCGGAAAGTCTTTCGAGACTCTACGGTGACTGAAAACTTTAGGGAGTTCTTCCAACGGTTTAAAACCATTTCTGTTTGCAACAGTTCCGATCTGCAAGACATCGTGGACAAAGCAGAACGAGTTATTGCTGGGGTAGAACCTTCCTACTTGAAAGGTGACTCCAATGCTCGTCAGGACTTAGCCAATCAGATGTTGGAAGTTAGTAAGCTCTTGGAAGAAAAGATTGGTGTGCAGGCACGAAGAGTGATTGAAGCCCCCGTTCCAGCAGGAGTAGGTGCATTATGATCCACCTTTTTGTAACGGACACAGGGAGTATTCGCTATGTCTACAACGAGAAGGTGGACATGAGTACTGTCGGTGAGATGAAGATAGAACGATTCGCCAGTGTAGAGCCTTCTGTACAAGATCCTTCAAGGTGGACTGTATCCATCTTGGAGGATACCGAAGTGTTTAAAAACGAAACATTCAAACAACGCTCAGACGCTTTAAAAGCCGAAGAGCTTGAAGTAGTAAGGAGACTGCGAAATGGCTAGTTTTAATAATGAAGAAAAGATTTTACAGTTCTTTGGGGATCTCTTTAAAGAGAGCCACGAAAAGATTGACCACGCCGTGGATATGAAAGTTCAAGACTTGCTAATGGATGTTACGGGGAAAGCAGATAGCAAGGTTGAAAATCTAAAGAAAGAACTTTCCAGCTATGTAGAGGGTTTGAAGGGTGAACTTAAAATAGCTAAAGAAGCGTTGCAATCAGATTTGATCGCACAGTCTTTAGCTCAAACTAAAAGGAATAAACTATGGTTCTGGAACAAATAGGAGCAGCTTCTGGAGATGTCTTCTTAGGCATAGCCTTAACCATCATTGAAGTTATTGCGGAATACCTTGCAGAAGCAATTGTATTTATACTAGGGAGGATTTTATCATAATGCCAAGACTAGATGCTTTGAAGATGTTTCACGTTTACTTTAATAAATCTAATGTAAAAACAAACTCTTTAGAAAGACACGGTTTTTACTTTGTCGCTGCTAATAAAGAAGAAGCCTTACGAGACTTTTCTGAGTATGCCCTTTCCAAATTAGGAGAGAGCTTAAAAAGTGAAGAGATTGTGGTAGAAGAGCAAGTGATGGATGATGACATCACAATAACTAAAACCTCTAATAAGGTTACCATCGCATGTTCCTGACCATACCCGAGGTTGCACAGGAACTAAAGATCAGCACACGATCTGTTAAACGATTGCTAAGGATTGGCGAAATACCCTACCTGAAAATTTCTCACAAGTGCGTCAGGATTGACGAAAGCACTTTTAGAAAGTGGGTACGTAGATGTCAGGAAAAGTCACAGAAGCTGAAAAAGGACACTTCCTCCGGATTAGCTTTAAAGATTGGTTCGATACTGATGAGGCAAAAGAAATCATAAGGGGTGCAGGTAAAACTGGCACTCCTACTTTTCACATCACGGGGAATCCTTTGAATCGAAAATCTGGACTCATCATCCCTTTTGATGATGGGGACAGTGAGTACAAGAGAATCTTCGATGATTCCACATGGTTTTTAATTTGTGCCCGAGCAGCTAAAAACCATTTCAATCACGGATTGATTTGGCTAACCAATGAATGAGAGGGTTTCATGACAGAAGAAATGGAAACAATTGAAGAGTACTCTGAAAGAATTGTTGAAGAGATTCAATTAGAAGTGCAGGCACAGGTTTTGGTTTGCATGTTAATCGCTATTAACGAGCATGGAAAAGGTTCCATGTCTGTAGAGGATACTAAGTTTGGTGGAGTGGTTCTGATCTCAGGAAACTCCCTTGCTGGTGCAAAGTACCGGGAGCTTAGTGACCAGCCTTTTGATTTTAATGATCACGTTGTCTTCCCTGTCTTTGCCTCAAAATTAGAATTAGTGGTGCAAAAGCTTTATGGCCGTTGCCCTGTTGATTTTCCAGAAGTGGCTTTAGATTCTGTCAATGTTTTTGTTTTTTATCGTGGTGGTCTTATGGTGAAGAATATTAAGTACACAGAACCACAAACAGGAAGTGAAGCATTCCATCAACTCTCAGAGATTGTTGGAAGCAAGTTAGCCAGTATGCAAGAAGGTGGAGAGTTAAATGCCCTTTTACAAAAACTAAGTAAGGAAGAAAATGAGAATCACTAATAAGTATAATCTGCCTTTGTCACTTGTTGCTGCGGTGTCAAACGATAAATATACAAAAGGAGATGCTAACATTTCTGTTACATCTCTTTGGAAAGCACCAAGGATTAGAGTGTTGGAAGAACAACATGCTGATCAGCTTGAACGGGATGTTGTCGATTCCTTGTGGTCTATCTTGGGCAAAGGTGTACATGCCGTCTTATGTGATCTAGACAAAGACCCAGAAGCAATTACAGAAAAAAGACTCTATACAGAAATTCTAGGTTGGAAACTGTCTGGGCAGTTTGATAGATACCTCCCTTCTTCTGGAACTCTTCAAGACTATAAAGTTACTTCAGCCTGGTCAATGTTGAATGACTCTAGGAAAGATGAGTGGGAGAACCAGTTAAATACTTACGCACATCTTTTAAGGGAGATAGATTGCCCTGTAAATAAAATCGAAGTGATTGTAGTTCTTAGGGATTGGAGCCAAGCAGAAGCTCTTAGAAATCAAAACTATCCACAACAGCCCATAGCAAGTATCCCAATTGAAATGTGGACTCCTTCAGAAGCTTTAGAAAAAATTACAGCAAGAGTAAAGCTTCAACAAGAATCTAAAGAGAGACTTCCCTTGTGTACTGAAACAGATCAGTGGGCTCAACCTGCTAAGTGGGCAATTATGAAAACAGGGGGGAAACGTGCAGTGAAGTTATACGAATCCCATGCTGAAGCTCTTGTACACTTAGCTGAAAATAACGATCCCAAGCTTTCCATCGTAGAACGCAAAGGTACTAAGACACGGTGCGAAAGGTATTGCGCCGTTAAGAACTTCTGTGACCAATATAGAACGGAGTCTTCTGATGCGACTGATGATTTGGAATAACCGCCAACGGCTTATTAAACAGGGTGAGCATTATGTCACTGGTACAGTGATCATTGTCTCAGAATCGCTCCCTTCAGCGATTACAATGATAACCAATCCAAAACTGAGTGGGCTTCCTGCCGATTTGGTTTCTAAAGAGATTGCGAACCTTCCCGACATCAATGCTCAAGTGCTTTCTAAGGACATAGGCATGTGGGCATTTCCATCACACGATACGGAGGATGTATGACAACTAAAAATATTATTACTTTGAAAGGTACATGGGAAAGTATTTTAGATGTTTTAAATAAACCTGACAATACTGGAAATAAGTTGTCTGAGGACGAAAGCTTATCGGGAAGCATTGCAATAATGAACTCGCTGTTAGATGAAGAGTTATGTGTTTTTGACGGAGAAGCTATTTACGACACAATTCTTATTGGAATTAAAATGAACTAGGAGAATATCATGGACAAAAACCACGCATACACTGTTCAGTGTAAAGACTTTCAAGAATTTGAAAATTGGAACGGGGAAGTAGATGAGCTTCAGATAAGCTTTCAACGAGAAGTTGAGTGGCGTTACGCAAGTTATGTGTTTGAGTCAAAAGAAAAAATAAATATGGATCCGAAGGCTTTTCACAAAATGTTCTGCACTGCCAACTGGCTTTCGGAAGATAGTATTGAAGTGCAAGCTATTCCCGAAAAAGATGGGGTTCCATCTGCATTACATGTTATTGGAAAAAACGTAAGATTAAATGCACCTTTTGAGTTTAGTCTTACAGGAAATACTGATACCGACCCTTATTTTACGGGTGGTTCTCCAATAAAACCGGAGCTTTCTTTAGCCTTGCCAGAGACAATACAAGATAAAATTTTAAAGGCTTGTGAAAGGGGCTACTGGTCTTCTTTAGAAGAGATTGGATTGAATGCGATGGTAGATCGCAGTATGTCTGGATTTCTTATCTGGGAAGAAATTACAACGTTACCTACAAATCATAACGATTAACCAAAGCGTTGCTTTGGATTTACCGCTGGGATTTCCCCAGCATTTTCACGGAGGATGGTGCTATGTTTACGTTTCTACTTGCCACTGTAGTGGCTGTTTCTTCGGTGTCGGTGGATGGTATCTTTGGCAAGAAGTCTTGCAATGGTGGTACTTGTTCTGCTCCTGTTGCTGCTAAACCAGTAGCGGAAAAGAAAGTCGAAGCCAAGGCTACGGCATCGTGTGCCAAAAAATCAAGAGGGCATTTCAAACTCTTCGCAACCCGCAAGGGCTGTAAGAGCTAGGACTGTTTGGCTTGACGATATTAGTTAGTAAGGAGGGAGAGGTTTAATAGACCTCTCCCTTTCTTTTTTTATATAGGGGGTAAAATGCCTGCAACAAAAACACGCTACATGGTTTGCTACATGTTTAAAAAGATTATTAATCCAAAGAGTATTTTATCAAGACCTGGATTATTTCCTGATTACGAATGCTTTGAAACACTCAAAGAAGCAAAACAAAAGTATAGGTCTTTAATTGTAAACAAAGACTTGCACAGTGCAAGCATTACAAAAGTCTTAGAGTCTACTGATTATTTTTAAAGCCCTTTAAAAGTTTCTTATTTGAATCATGTCTGTTTTAGAGTTGTGTAAATAACTCTAGGCCGGAGTCAAAACGGGTAGAGAGGTGATGACACATCCCACCTCTCTATTTTTATTTCCATTTAGAAAGGAGTTACGATGCCAAGTATTGAAGAAGAGAATCTTGTGAATAGTGGATCAGTTAATGAAGCGGTGGTGATTCCACAATGTGCTCTTTGTAAAAGACGAGGAGCTGAGATAAGACGGTGGTTTGCTTCTAGCAACGATGGGCCCTCTTTATGTGACTTTTGTTTTACACGAGATAATTACTATTCAACCCAGCGTTTAAACTTAGATAGTAATTCCCAAGACGAAGATGATGGGGAGCATGATGAGGATGACGATGACGATGACCACGATGATGATGACAGAAGCAGTTCTAGAATGCCTGTTCACTCAATAACACATATGGAAACGGGTCGTAACTCTCATAGGTATACGGATTTTTTTATCCGTAATAAGCTTGAGTCGGAGACTTTTGAGTTTAATACCAGTAGACGTTTAGTTGGATGTGAGATTGAAATTGATGGTTTGAACAGGCCTGTTAACCGTAATATTTTATGTAAAAAAGTTAACCTACACATTGCTTATAACAACGCAAAACTTTGGGATGCGGGGGCTGTTGCTGTTTACGATGGCAGCTTGGGTAGTGGTGGCTTTGAAGTATGTACTTTCCCTGCAAACGGAGATGCGTTTCTTGATCAGATAACAACGATCACGGATGTTCTTAACAAACAGAGGGCTAAAGTAAGCCGTTCTTGTGGAATGCACATTCACGTAGATGCTTCTGACTACACCGCTAAAGACGTTTGTAACTTTATGAAGGTGTACTGCTTAATTGAAAACGCAATCTTTTCAACACTACCCGTAAGTAGGCGAGACAACACTTATTGTAAAAAGATAACATTACAAAAAGAGACTTTAAACTTCTTGTTTACCAAAGGAGTTAAATCTTCTTCAGTTGCTACGCTTGCTGCTTATGACCGTAGAAATTATAACGCTCGTCAAATGGAAGAGCTTAAAAGATGCAAGAAGCCGGGGTCACGATACAAAGCGGTAAACCTTTCAAGCTGGTTTTATCAGGGGACTATTGAGTTTAGAATGTTCTCCGGAACTACTTGTGCTCAAAAGATTATAAACTGGTGTAACTTTTGGACTAACCTTCTTAGTCTAGTTAAAACCACGTTGAACACTCCGCAAAAAATATATGACTTTGTTAACTTTGATAAACCAAACGCTTCTGGCGTTCCAATGAGACTTTCTAATTTTGAACATGATGCTGAGTTTAGTTGGGAATGCTTAATGAGAGTATGCAGTTCTGATACTCAAAGAACTTGGTTTACTAAAAGAAGACTTAATTTTAAATAACCATCCCTTTTGAAAGGATTTACTATGTGCGGAATATTTGGCTGGCAAGTTGAAGGAAAAGTTTTTAATCAATCCCGTAGATTTTCAATCTTCGCTGCGGTTCTTATGGCGGGGAATGATACTCGCGGTGGACATAGCTGGGGCTTTGTGGGAATGCACAAGCCTAAGAACTCCCGTAATAAAAAGATGGTAATCAAGAAAGGTCTTGGTCACATTGTTGGAGGGGTAAGCCCAATTATAGTTACTAACTTTAACCATCTAATGGGGCATACTCGATTCGCAAGTCACGGGGCTAGGACGCTTGAGAATGCACACCCCTTTAAGATTAAAAACATTATCGGTTCCCATAACGGAATTGTTTCTAATCACAAAAGCCTTAATGAAAAATACAAACGTGACTTTGAAGTGGACTCCATGCACATCTTTGAACACCTTGCCAGTGGCATTGAAGTCACTGACATTGAGGCATACGGAGCTATTGAGTACATCCGGAAAGAAAGTCCAGAGTCTATTAACCTGTGTGCTTTTAATAACGGGGAGCTGTCTGTCTACCGTTTCAAAGATCACAAAGGAGTGTTCTGGAGCTCTTCTGAAAATCACATCAAGCAGGCTTTGAATTTATCTGGGTTAAAAGCTTCGCAATTAACTATAGAAGAAGACAAAATCTATTCTGTTAGCGACAACGAAGTCTACACGACCAAGGATAAATTAGACTTTAAAGAGTATGGAAGCCGTGCCACTTGGAATAATGCTTTGTCTACGGACGCAGAAGACTACGATGCTTCCTACGGGAGCTCCTACCAACATGACATGAGTGGACGGAAGTCTTACTCAGGTAGTTCTGAGTATCGTGTTAAGTCTTCGGTACTTAGTTCACACGCATCCAGTGAAACAAAAGATCGAGTTTATACTAGTGTACAAGAGCTTGAAGAACAGGAGAGGCTTGATAACCTCTCAGGCCAGAAACTACTCTTCAGTAATAAGTTTGATGTAAACAAAGGTAAGTAATTTAGGATGCAGTTAGGGAAAACCGAGAGGGAAAACGGCCACCCAAACGGCCACCCAAAACTAGCAAAACTTATCAAACGCTTTAAAACAAGTGCTTTCGTAACGCAAGCTTCACTGACTCTTAATCAGCTTGTCGTAGGTTCGATCCCTACTCGGGGCACTTGTTTTCTTTTCTTCTTTGTTCCTCTCAACACACTTCTCACTTTAAACCACCTCTGGTTGAAACTCTATAATCCCCCTGTTATTTTAATGTTTCTGGTAGGAACTATTCTGAAGCTGGGATTGAAACATATTCTTTTTTTGTGTGGGTAACCCTCTTTTGGAGGATACAAGCACCTTACCGATACCATCCCAAAAGTGCCAAAAAGGTATTTCTTGTGTGCCAAACGGCCACCCAAACGGCCACCCAAACGGCCACCCAAATTTCAAATCCATTGAACTCCCTTTTAAAAAGTCTACATTATCTCTTCCCCCACAGGAGAGCAGACTATGGCAGGTGTACAAAAAATGCAACGCACTAGGTTTTACCTTAACGACAAAAGGGTATCTCCCGACACGCCAGGAGCCCAAAGAGTTATAGAGTTTTCAAAAGACTACTACGGGATTTTATTTGAAAATGGGAAACGGATTCGATGCCGATTGGAAGGTATCACTTCTAAAGCCAAAGCAGAAGAGAAATGGAAAGCTCTGCTTCAAGAAGCACGGAGCAGTCTTAAAAAGAAAAACTCCAGAAGCTTGGATCTTGTAGAGGTGTTGGTAGAAGACTACGAACGAAACTTGTGTAGTACGGGGATTAAAAAGAAAACGATTAAGGATGAGATTGATAAAGTGAAAGGTCTGTTATTAGAAGCCCTACAAGTTATTCGTTTGGAAGAGGTAGATATTTCACAAATTCAAGAAGAATTACAAAATAGTAAAGTAAATCAAACCAATCGAAAACCAAGACCACGCTCCGCTAGGACTAAGAACTATTACATCGGAGCCTTAGTACGCTTTGGAAAATGGTTAAAAGAAAATAGACACTGGAAAAAGAATATCTTTGTACGGTTGAAAAGGTTTCAAAAATTAGAAGTCAAGGTTCGCAGGGAGATGACTTCTGAAGAACTAACCAAGCTTATTCAAACGGCTCGTACCCGTGGCTTTAGGTCTGGGAGTAAAGAACAGGGGCAGGAACGGGCATTGTTTTACACCTTCCTTTTCTACACCCTCACTCGGTATGGATCTGCAAAGAGCGTTGTAGTAGGGCAGATAAACTTTACTCAAGGGCATGAAGAGATTGTCTTGCGGGGAGATCAAGTTAAAAACAAAAAAGCTGTAACCAAACCACTACACCCCCTGTTGGTCAAAGAACTAAAAGAATGGATTAAACAAAAGAAACTACGACCCACCGATAAGCTGTTCCCCGGTATTAAGTCTAACCTAATCAACCAGTTTAATATTGATCTAGAGAAGGCTGGTATCCAGAAGGTACTTCCCGATGGGACTAGCTTGGATATCCATGCGTTTAAAACCACAGCTATCTCGATGCTGCATGACGCGGGGGTTCCTATCAAGGTGATACAACATCTTGCAGAACACGCTTCGGCTAATACCACGTTGAGTCATTACGCTAGAGCTAACCGAGAGAGCTTGGATCAGGCGTTTCTCCATCTTCCAAAGCTTGGTTAGCTTTTAGATCTTTGGCTTCTTCCCGTGCAATACGCTTCTCTTCATCTTTCCGTTTTCTAGTTGCTTGATAACTAATCCTACGACTCTCTGTCCATGGCCTTTTAATGTACATATTACGCTCTAGCTCGCACAGGGATTGGTACACCCCCTTCCACTCTTCCGTAAGGACTTCCCGTTTTTTGTCGCTTTTTTTTATGTTGGGTGGCGGGGGAATACGCATATGTTGAAACGAATGAGCTTTGATTATCTTCGCTGTCTTCTTTTGCATCGCATCTCTTACGCTCAATCTAAAGGTTCCCGGCTTGATAGTAGCTTTATCTCGACGTATCTTAGCCACGGTTTCTCTGCCTAGTGGGTCTTTAAAAAAGATTGTCCAGTAAAACCATTGCATCTTTTCCTTTTGATACCACGCTGAATAGTACGTATCTTTCTCTATCAAAAACAAAGCTCCGGTCATCAAGTCTTGAACTTGAGTACCAGAGCTAATGAGGATTGTTGCGGTATAGATTTCTTTGTTACGACTTGCTTTGCGATCCATTAGATATAGCCTGCCTTAGACCAAACGCAGCTAGTGCGCCCATGAGAGATTGAAATGCCAGGTCTACAGAGCCCTGTGTAAATTGGTAGAAAGCCAAGGACAACAGTCCAATAGCAGCTAAGTTGGTTTTGTATCCTTTAAGAGCGTCCATGATATTAACCTTTCTTTTCGGGGGAGGGGTTAAGAGCATTAAGGATTGCAGATAGTTTTTCCTTCTTACGATTCTCGCTAGCGACCATCTCGAGGATTGTGTCATAGTGATCCTTTGGTTCGAGAGTGGGTGTAGGAACAACTTCGACATCGGGTGCAGCCTTTACGGGAATAACGGTAAAGGTCGGGATTGCAAATTTGCTGCTGTACTTAGAACAAGCGATCCAGCCTAGAACAAATCCTGCAACGATGTAACCAGCGTGTGACAAATCAAACATGGGAACCTACTTTTTGTTAGGGATTAAAAACAAGATCAAGGCTAGAAATGCCAAGACAGCAAAAGGAATGTACTCACTGATAAAAGGGATTACCAAAGGCTTCCGTTTGTCAGGATCTTTATTAGGGGTGTAGTTAGGGTCTGCTTTACGAAGAGCCGTAGCCAAGCCAGCAGCTCCGTCAGCGTAGTCATCTTGTCGGTGTAACACTTTCCCAGTTGGAAGCTGAAGGTAGATAGTAGGTTGTCCTTCGGTAAAGAACCCCTGTCTTACTGCCCAGTTGTCGGGAGAGTAGTCTTGTATTAGATACTTCTCTGAGAAGCAAGCTAGTGAAGGATGGTTTTCTATGTCACTACGAACTTGTTTGCGGATAGCTTCTGGCCCAATGATAGTAAGACGAAGTAGGCTCTTGTCGTTAGGAACATTCTTCTCTTGCAGGGCCTGCAACGCTTCTTCTCCTGTTGCATCAATGCCGTTGATGATGTATCGCTCACGGGTATGAGGAGTAAGTCGATTCACCCCAAAGTTGGTGATCTCCGGTTTACGCAGCAAATTTGCAGGCAAAGGATGGGGTGGGGTATTTTCCCCACCCTTGAAAGTGTCGGTCAAAAGATCGTAGGGATGGTATTCGTTAAGGTCAAAGTGGTAGTTGCCTACCTGTTTGCCGTTTACCATAAGTGCTATCTGAGTCTTGTCTGTCATGGATACCCACTCAACTGAGGGGCTTGCTGGTGCATCCCATGCACCAAGACTAAGTACTAAAAATAGCAAGGTAGCGTTCATTGGGAATCCTATGGTATGGGTATTGGTGGCGGGGGTGGAGAGATCCAGATGAACGTCCATCCAGATGACCCGTCTGTCCAACGGTCTACAAACTCCTTTGGGCTCATCCAAATCAACTCTCCGGGCTTACCGTTGTTGTCCCAGATCGCAGCGTACTTCTCATCCAAATGGGCAAGGCAAACCATATGAGCAATGGTTCCGGTGTACCGAACCTTGTCTCTGCCTGAGTAAGTGATTGCAGGAAACCTTCCTGTGTCTAGGGCGGTCTTAAGGATCTGTAGGTCTTTACCTTCGTATTGGATATAGCCGGGAGCAGGGGAAAGTTGATGTGCTTTGTTGTACCCAACCATCTGCCTGTCTACCTTTTCGGGCCAGCCACCGCCAGGCTCTTTGGCGCACCAGTCACGAAGGCCACGCATAGACTCTAGGTTAGACCACCGTGCTGCCATCTCAATGGAACTCATCACACACATTCCAGCCCCGTCTTTTTTGGAACCGATGTTAATGATGTGTTCACTAAGGGGAAAGTCGATTTGGATTTCGGTCTTGTTATCGGGAGCCAATTTACCGCCAAGTTTAATGGTGTTGGCAGGGTTTTGTTTTTCACTCATATCAAAGGGATCATCTGTATCACGTAAAGGAAAGATCGGGAAAACAGGACGGGATGGATTTTTGGGGTTTGAAGGCGACTTAGGTTTTGAGGGGAGTATCCATGGCTTAACAGTTTCAGGTAAAGAAACTTTTGGAGTTAATGTAAAACATAGAAAAAGTAAAGATGCCAATACTAAGGCAAATTCAAGGAATGTTTTAATGTTTGTAATACGGTTCATCAGTTACCTCGCCGTCCAGAGATCATGGTAATAGCTAGGAAGATGCCACCTACAACCATGGCTCCGTCACGAACGCCTCGCCAGTAGATAAGGTTGACAAGCATGGTGATGGGGGTGAATACAGAGTCGATGAGTTCCATGGAAAGGTCCTCTATTACTATATTGCCTATCTTTATAGTTTAATTTAAAGGTGGGTAGTTTACAAGCTCAATTAGGTTTTATAATTAGGGTCAATATGCCACCCTTCACAAGTGAAACCTTCGTCTAATTTAAGGGAAAATTGATCAGCCAATGCCTGGTAATTCTCTATGTTGTGGGAACAATGCCACACGATGCCGGGGTAGGGGTATAAACGGTCTTCTTTAAGAAAGGGTAAGTTAGCCATTTTACCGCTAAAGTACTTCTCAATGACGTTCCAGATAATCATTTCCGCAGCACAACCTTGGGCAGATTGCATACGAAACTCGTTTAAGATGTTGGGGTGATACCAAGCTTTAGTGTCCAGTAAGACAATCTCTGTTCGGATAGGAAAACGAGTTCTACCTTCTACACAAGCATAAGAGGAAGTTTTTAACTTGCTTTTAACAAGCCCTGATACACAGGGGCTAATCCAGTTATGGATGTCTATGCACATACGTTGAGAAAGTTTGATTAGGTAAGGCAGCTTACGGAAGTACGCCCATTGGATTCCCAAATGAAAAGCAACCAAGTCTCCTCCTGCATGGCCTAGTCTTTGGGGATTAGACCAGATGGTTACGTCCGTGTACTTAGTTGCTAACCTCATTAAGTCTTCGTAGTGTGTGCAAGTTTCTGATCTAGAAGAGCAGTCATCACTGATAAAAATAGGGACAGGGCCGTTGTGGAAACGGATCAAGTTGATTTGTAACTCAATTAACTTGGGGTAATTAAAGCATCCTATAACTACCCCAGTGTTCATGGGTTACTCCGCAAAAGGGGAATCTGCTTTGTAATCAGAGCATGTAACGCAAGACATTGTTTCAGGAGGGGCGAACTGGCCTCGAACCGCTTGACCGTGTTTTTCACAAGAGTGGATAAACTTTAAAGGACAATTGCAAGAAGCCCGTTGTTTAACTGGGCCTAAGCTTACACACGGTAGCGAACGAAAAGAGTTAGTGGGCAAAGGCATGTTGGTGTTTTGAGGCACTTGCCCTGACTCTTTGTTCCAAAGCTCTGCATGGCGAGGGGAGTAATAGTAAAGCCAGCACATACGGCAGTCTACACTTTTGTAGAATTTTCCAGTAGTGACACGGTTACAATTGCAAGGTCGATCATTCATAGTGGTATTATAACGAATTAGTTAGCTTACAAGTAATACTTTCTATCCCCATTATATCTGATAATTCGGGGTCAGAAGGAACAAGGGTCATCTCCCGAAAGTAAAGACTCCCATCTTCAATTTCATAGCAGTAATCAGAAGCAAGAAAACTATATCCAGCAGGAGTGTCTGTACAATCTTCATCAAAATGTTTTTGAATTTCTGTTGTTTTTTCGTAATCTGTGTAAGTAAAAGGACTTTTCCAACTAGCATTTATTGAAGATGGATTAGGGCCTTCCATTAAAGAGCTATAACAATAAGAATAACCACTACTCCATTCAAAACTTTTAAAATAAAAAGAGGCCTGTGTTTTTTTGGTAACTCCTAAATATTGAAGATTTTCAGAAGTTATGTGAGGCTTATCAAAATAAGATTTCTGTACAGGGTTAGGTACGGCTTCTGTAGGAAGAGGACTTAATTTTGTAATGTTAAAAAGCTCTTTGGGTAAGCATATGCCAATGTTAGATAATGTAAAATAAAACTTACGATCTGGACTAAAGTACGTAATTGAAGACCCACTCGGATTATAGAACGTATAATATTTTACTATTCCATCATCAGCAACATAGCTATATAAAGTATAAGGCGACACCGGGACGGTGAAGCGTTTATTAAATAACGATGGCCATAGATCGCTTTGTCCTTTAAACACAACACTCATCGCTAAAGTAGCCGTGGTAGTACAAGGTGCAGCCATATTCTTAAAGGTAGAACCGCCTTGAGCGCGTATGCTGGTTTTTCGTTTAGTTACTGTAAACCCTGAGATGTAAAATACTTTAGAAAGACATGCAGCGTCTGCACCCAACGCATGTTCAATAGCACCGTCTTGATTCCACTGTCCATAGTGAATAGTAGACATTATGTTTTCCTAAAGTTATAAATGTTGTAGTACGTGGAATACCAGTAGTCGTAGTAATAGTCTCCGTAATAATATCCCTGACTGTCAAAATAATAAATTGGGTGGATAGACATTTCCGCAAAAGGTATTTTGTTTAAAGGGAGTGTGAATTTTTCGTAAGGCCAGTAAGTGCTTTCATTGCTAAGACTGTATTTGGTAAAGGATTTATATTCAGTAAATCGGGAAGCAGGGAAGTAGTGGGTCATTTCAAACGTAAATCGATTAATGTCGTCTAAGGCTGGGACTGTCGCTGATAGCAAACCGTTATATGCCTGCAAAGGATCATCATGATCGTAGTCTGGGTTGTAGGTTTTTACCTGATGTTTTCCATACGTTGGAGATGTCCAATCGTCATCTGTTACAAGGATTTTTCCTGTTGTTCTAGGTATTGATTTCATAGGGGTAGGTGTTAAGCAGGAGTAATAATTAATACGAGCTTTCCAGTAGGGGACTAAACAGGTTGCTGAAAAATCGTAATCCGGGTCTGCTATAGTAACACGTACAGTAGCTGTTTCATTCTCATCGTCAATCACGGTTACATCGAAATAATTGGTTGCAGTTTTAACTAAGCCTGCATACCTCCAAGGGTCCATTGGAAGCTCTGCACTAGAGTACTCTTCAAACCCAAGAGCTTTTAATGTCTGACCCAAAAAACGGTTGGAGTATGTATAATCTAAAAAAGCAGCATCCGTTACATCTGCAGGATCATCAGAAATCCAAGAATAAATACTTGTACTCAAAGCCCACGTGTACTTTTGTGTGTCTGGGTCATAAGTATACTTTATACGTTTACCATGAAGAGAAGTTCCAGTAGTTGCATAAAGGTAACTATTGTAATTTGAGTTAATCCACGGGTCACCTTCTTGTACTTTAGAATGAACGTTGTACCTGTTAGAGTGACCCCATTGTTTTGGTAAAGGAGCAATAGCCATGTTGACGGTTACTCTGTCTACGTATCTGTTTATAGTTTTTTTATATTTTTCTCCGGATCTCTCACCAGTGTAAGTAAGATCGGGAGTTGAAGGGGAGTAATAGTAAAAGCTTTGAGAAGAAGCACCTTTTCCAGCTTCTGTAAACGCAATAAAATTTCCATCGATTGCGTCGTCATAGGTCGCTGCAAATTGTACATTGCCTGTCCAGTCAACTCCATTCATTACAGGGATGCAGTAGTATGTTGTTTCAAATGAAAGCCCGCCAGGTAGTGCTGCTAGTTCTATAAGAGGGTCTGGAGGAGGAGTTGCTAGGTTTGGATTCACAGCAAAAGGAACTTTTTCAAATATTATTTTTCTTCCTAAAACAAAAAGACCGATAGCATCTTTTTTAAAATTATCTTTATAAAGACTGCTACTTTCAACTTTAAATATCAAATTGGAAATTACTAATTTTCCATGCACATTATTACGAGTGTTATTTTGATAAGGCCATTGAGTAGGCAAAGGACTGTTGACCGCAAATCGGTAAGGAGGTACACCCCCAATCGCTTGGAAGATTGCTTTGAAACTTCGGTGAGGTGGGATAGTAAGTGTGGTAGGGCCTGTGAGTTGTAAAGGCACATCTAACGGCTCTAGAATAAATTCAGCGTGTGCTGTAGTTAAGACAAAATCTTTTGTGGTGGTTTCCTCGGTGTCAGGGTTAAAGACTTGTACGGTAAAAGAATAAGTAACAGCCTTCTCTCCTGTTTCAGAAAGAGAAAAATATCCGTTAGGGTTTATAATGCACCCTGCGGAAGCATTCACTAAACTCCACTCAAGGTTGTAGTTGTATTGATTGCATTCAAACAAAAAGTTGTAGATTTGATTTCGGTAACCAATCAATAGATCTTCTTGTTTAGTAGTGATTTCTAAAGGGGAGTCTTCTACGGGAACGTAGTCTAACGTTGTTTCATTTCCAAAATGATCCCACCCTTTTCGAGATGCTTGATCCCCTGTTTCGGGGAAAAAAGATTCTGTACAATGTGTATTATAGTAGTTAGAATAATAAATACCGTAGTAATTATAAACTGATATAGTTCTTTTAAAGTATAGGCTTTCTTCTGGGTTGTTTTTTGTCATCCATTCTGGAGTAAGTAAAAACTTCTTATCAATAATCTCTGCAGTTGTTTTAGAAGCTCCCGCAGATCCTAAGTCGTAAACAGGAAGGTCTGATATTGCACTTAACTCTTTGCATTCTTTGTCTACATCGACGCAATAATTCTCTCCTAACTTAAAAGCGTTGTCTGTAGAGATAGATGCCATGTTGATACCGATGCCCGTCATGATGTTTTTCTTGGCCATTATAAGTTCCTAAGAGTAATAACGAGTACACGCTTCAACCCACATGTAGGTAGCGGGATCGCAAGGGTTGTACATAGGAGGGCTAACCGGAAAGTCGGGATAAAGTTGTATCGTTTCCCCCGTGACACACGGGTTATAAATGATATTAGAGTCAGATAGACATGTAATAGAGCCTGTCAATCCTGAGGGGTAAGGATAAGAAGGAGTAGTTGTAAGGTAATTCGTAAAAGTACCTACGTCTTTGTAGAAAAACTCAACGGTTAATTTAGGGTAAGCACAGTTGCCACTTCCATTGTTAATGCAGCTATCGTCTGGAGGCATTAAATCTCCAGCATCTGCAAATCTAATAAATTGAGCTGGGGCACTTATATCTGAAACGATAAGAACGTTACTATTATAAGAATAATAACCATTGTTGTATCCTGGTAGCTGTAAGTAATTACCTTCAAGCGTTTCTTTTCTATCAGAGATGTGGGTGTCTATCATTAAGACTTCACAATTTATATAGTCTTGATTCTGACCCCAAATTTGCGTGCCGTAATAACTATTATCTATATACCCAGATATGTTTCCATAAACAGGTAAAGATTTTTGAAACCATATTGCACTAGTTCCGGCATATGGATGATAGCCCCAATATTGTGAACCTGCATTTGAACCAAAAAGACTTCCTGAAGTTGACCAAGTGTCAGCAAACACAACTGCATCTAAAATATTTATAGTTGACATGTTAGAGGTACAAGAATAATAAGGATAAGTTCCAGTACTGGTGTAAGAACTTACATAGTCATAAGAGTAATTTAATGGTTTTGTATGAGTTTTTACTTTTGTTATTGCAGCTTCTAGAGCAGCTCGGTATTCACTGTTTATTCCGTTAAGGATATTAAACAATCCCCCAAGTGTTGTAACGGAATAAGTAGGCTCTACTTTTTTTATTACATATCCGCAAGATCCAGCCAATGAGGTTGGAGGGGAACAAATGTCCGAACTGCCCCCCATCAATCTTGATGTTGGATCTAATGAGCAATAACCATAACCAGGCATACCCGGCATACTACCCATATCATGGTATACCATTTCATTTTCGTACACAGTATTTCCATTATAATAAAGGTATGCTGGTATAGGTATCGGATAGTCTTCACTTACACGATTTTCAACTTCTTCGGACATTTGTTCGTAAAGTCTTTTTGTTACTTCTGGATAATCTAAACTGGAGCTGTAAATTCCATTGTAATAAGTGCTGGTATTAAACGAATATCCGGCACTTCGTTTTTGTTCTTCGCCTTTTGATGGGTCAAAAAGAAAAGCTGATTTATAGAACCAAGGGATATAGTTGGTTAGATTATTTACACACCCTTGGAGGTCTTCTGGGAAATCTAATTTCTTTTCTATATCAGTAACAGATTTTAAAAAGCTTGGGGGAAAGTAATAGAAATTATCGTTAAACTCTCCCAAAAGATACTGGCATTGAAAGTATTCGGTTTGCTCTGCTACGGTTTGCAACATAGATGTTGCGCGAGGAAGGATAGTTGTTTTGGTTGTCGAGGTTTCATAATCAGGAAGATACATTTTTGTATTTGGAGTTATAGGGTTTGTTACTGTTAGAGGTGGAATCGAGACTGTTCTAGTTTTTGATACCATAATTGTTGAAGGATCAAATTCTTGAAAATAGTATTTTGGATAGTTACTGTCTCGAAACTCTTCCGGATCGGGGGGATCTGTAGTAAATATTCTTACTTTTGGCTCTGTTAAATTAGGGGGGTAAACTAATCCTTCGCTAGGTCGAACACCAGAAAAAAAGTATGGGACATAAGAAGATTTAAATTCAAGATTTAAAACTTCAGCATTACTTGATGTTCCAGTAACAGGATTCGTTTTATCACAATTACTTACAATAAGGTCAGAAGAGTCTCCCCCGCCTGGGTATGTATAAAATGCAAAGGTTTCCATGCTATAATTATTGCAAGAAGTGTTTCCAAAAGCGTATGAAGTCTTTCCGGGTTTTCTTGCAGTAGCCTTTATTGATCCGTAATACGTTGACAATAAACATCCGGGCTCTCTAACGTATTCTCTATCAACAAGATATAGGGGAAACTCGGCATCGGGTTCATACACAAGTGGAGTTGTCTGCGGGGGAGTTAAATTAATTCCCATATTGGTATGGATTACTTTGTAAACAACTCTTGTGTATTTACTAGGTACGGAACCTACTACTCCTAATGGAGGATATACACCACCACAGCCCCAATAACCTCCTGCATCGCTACAATTATAAGTGTACGCAGCTTGAGCCGGCCCTGGAAGTATTCCAAATACTGGGTAAGTAACGTCTAGCACATCTAAAGATGCTACCGTTATAGTAAGATGCGTTTCTGTTCCATCGTCATATGTTGAAGAAACTTGCGGAGATCCACATGCTACGGTAACAGCCTTTGTAGACCCTATCCCAGTATTAGGATTAATAGTCCAATTGCCGTTACTGAAAGGCCCTCGATAAAATGAGCCATAATAGCCATAGTAAAAAATGTTTGGAAAAGATCCAGCACAATATCTAGGACCAGTATTGGTTGTATTATAATAATTACTAAACCAATTAGAATACGATTGGTAATTTCCGTAGGCCCCTATGGGAGTAGTAGGAATGATAGCCCAACCCAAAGCTGCTTGTGAATAATACGGGTTTAAATTATAAAAAACTGGGATTAAATCTGATAGTTCATCAACATATCCTGCGGGAGTATTTCTAGGATTTAGGTAAACAAATGGGTTTTCCCAGTCGGGTTCTTCATCAGCAGCTCTTGCTGGTTGTTCGGGAGCTAATACTACTTTTGTACCATAACAATTCAAAACAGATACTTCGGGAATGGCTGCAACTGCTCCAATTGTCTGCCAGTAAATTTCGTAGTACCAAGAACCATCTATACCTGTTCCACAATTTTTATAACAGTCATCTCGCTCTGATTGTGTTGTATTTCTAGTATTTGGAATATTTGCATCTATCATATTGTGATTGACAGATTGAGGACGGCCACTTACACAATACCAATTAGAAGTGCCTGCTAAAGGAGCGTCTTTGACATAAGGCGCAAAACTGGTTTGATAGTGATTTGTGTAATAGTTAGTGTCTACATATACTTGTGAACCGTAATACCAGTTGTAATAGTTGTAACCATTACCGAAACTTGTATCTAACCCCCAAGAGGTTGTTCCGTTATAATTGTTACCCCACACGCTTGGGTTGTTAAATGTGTAGTAGTTTAGAATACCTCCCATGTCTAAGGAGTTGTAGTACGAATCGTTAAAGAGATAATTTTGTCTGCTTGTAAAAGCCCATTTCGATCCAAAATGGGTTCCCGGCGTTAAGTCAATCATTACCGAGTGAGGGCCATGAGACTCATCTGTATCGTGAATGCACTCTGTAGAAGCTCCTTCCAGATAACAAAGAACAATCGAAATACCTTTTTTAGAGTAGGAGTAAATAACCAAGACTTCATCTTCACCTAACGTTGCAGTTCCTGCCCAGCATTTTCTAGAAATATTTGCATGCGTATCATGGAAAACCGCAAAAGATGAATCTGAATTAATCATTGAATTTCTATAGATAGTGTTAGAACCATCATCAGTGCTAGCAACTCTTTTTTTTGGTATGTCAGGGTGGTCTTTAAAAACGTTTTCGGTTTTAGTAAGTGTTATGGGGGTATAGGGATTATCAACAGCATCTTCTATATAACACCCAAAACCACTGTAAGTTGGAGTGAAGTTTCTAGACAAGCCTTGGTTTCCATTAAACAATGCGTATTCCGAACCCGAGTAATTTCGGGGGTAGAAAAACACGTCAAGTTTTTCAGGGCCGGTGTCCCAGTTGACGGGGAATTGATACTGTGCGTCCGAAGGGGAGCAGTTGCAATCAGGATTGCTTACGGTGGTTACAGCAATAGGGTTTGTTTTGGTGGGTAAGCTAAACCTAGAGTACTCTAAATTTAATCCGGTGACTGCTTTTACGGTGTCTGCCATAATAATACCTGTGTAGTTTTAACCGCCTAAGGCAGTGACCCTTGCTTCTAAGTCAGCGATTCTTTCTTCAATAGTAATTCCGTTTGTAGCTTGCGTAATTCTCCCGTAAGTATCCACCACTATTGTTGGGTTGGTATAGGTTCCGGTTTTTACACCGGATACGCTAAGTTGGATTGTTCCCGAAGATGTGATCGGGCCTCCTTTAATACCATTGGAAGTATTAATAAGAGTAACTCCGATAGCGGGTTCCACTTCTTCAAAAATAGGGCAGACATTTGTAATGACATCGATGAAGTTAGAAGAGGTTCCACCAGCACTACTGCCAGTGTTATTGAACAGCATGTAACTGCCGTGCCCAAAGTAAAGCTTAACCACTGTACCTAAAGAGGTAACTTGATTGTTAACTTCATATGCGGGAAGAGAATCGTTAGTGCCGGTCATACCACCAACGTTAACTCCTATTTGGTTGATGTCACGGCACTGTAAAACTACCTGATCTTTTGAATCGCTATCATTGATAATAGAGTTGTTTGATTTAGACCCAGAAGTTGAACCAGAGTTTGATCCTGAGCCTGAAACATTTTCAATAGGAGCAATAAAAAAGAACTCTTGGCCTTGTCTATCTACATTAAGATCCTCTACAAGTTCTACCCAACCATAAGAATAAATGTAATTTGGGCAAGAAGAAGATGTCCCTACCCCTGACATACTACCACCAGACCCTGAAGTAGCTGATGTCGATAATACTCTTTGTATAGATATGATCTGAGCCCATATTGGAGGCCTTGCTACGTTTTCATTAAGATTATAGAACGTTCCTACAGAGCTACTAGACGCGTCTAACCCGCCACCGGTGGGGGTATTAACACTACTAGCAGAAGCAGAAGCTGCGATTTTATTTAAATCGTCAGCTTTAAGAGAACGGCCTCTATTAAACTTATTAAAATTTGATTGGGAGAATGCCATAACGCTCCTAAGGGCTAATAGGAACTTATCATAGCGTTAAAGGTGTATGTTAGCAACCGATTTTACCCCACCAAAGCAACTTCTTCTAGGGTAGTAGCAGCTTCCACAGCTTTACGCTTTAAGGCAAAGGTGCTGGACATCTCCGCACGGGCTGCACCGTAGCGAAGTAACAGGGTGGTCATCTCTGCAAAGGTTGCAAATTGAACACTAGAGTTGTTTTTTGCAATGATAGCGGGAATTGGTAAGCCTAAGGCAGAGGCTTCCTTGGCTAGAATATAGACTCCCACTAAGAGAGCTACGTCAGAAGGGGTGATGCCTAAGAGAAATCCCTGGCCAGAATCCCACCCAAGTATTTCAAGACTTCTCCATTCTTGCTCAATATTTTGTAATTTATTAGACTTTGCTTGTTCTAAAGAGATGTTCACTAAAGAATAATTTAACTTCCAAACACCATCTACTGCTTGTGGTAATTCATCATACACAACTTGTTTGTTTGGGTCTGTGTTTTCATAAGGAACATACTCTACAATTACATACGCCACATCATCTATTTCTCCCTGCCAGCCATCGCCAAAAGATGTCTGTGGATGATCTCGTTGTGGATAGGATGGAAACTCTAGGATCGTATCACCGTTTATTTTTGCGTAATTAGGCATACATCACCTTTCGTGTTCTTAGGGATTAATTGAATGTTCGATGGATCGTTGTTGCCTAGAATCGGTGTGCCTTCTGGCACTAAACCTATTTCTTGTAGTGCTTGCCATGCCTCTGGACAAGACATAGCGTTGCGAATTTTCGCTGGACTCGGATGGCCTTGAGCTAGAATCTCAGCGTGTATTTCTTTTGCAATCCACACCGTAAATTCATTGGGTGCGTTGTACTCAAACATCATGTCATCGGTGTAACCTTCAAGGCGGGTAGGCTCTGCGATCTCGTAGAGTTCGGCCAAGAGCTTTTTGAGTATTTCAATTTCTTCAAGGTTTAGAATGTACGCCTGTTTTACCGATTCTTGAACCGATTCTGTTTCGATAATTTCGGCCTCAAGTTCCAAGGTTTCATGTTCTAGGTTGCTGGTTTTTCTGAGGTATTCGAGTTTCGCTTTCTTTGCTTGAAACTTTTTCGCTCCTACTTCTTCTAATGCTCTGGCTCGATGTCGGCCTTCAAGAAAGCCAAGCAAGGTCTTGATTTTCTCCCACGGTGTTTCACCTATCACCTGTGTTCGATAATTAAATTCCGAGTTTAGTTTTGATGGCATGATTATGTTCCGTACCCGGCTGCTGCTAGTCCTCGTCGAGCCGTACCTACACCTGTCGTATCTGTTGCCACCACTCCAATATTCGAGACTAGGTTCTTCATGGATACAGCTGCGGTGGCAGTAAACCCATATCCAAAGATGGCTTTGTCCGTACCGTACCCGGCTGCTGCTAAGTAATATCTTTCCGTACCAACTCCAGTTACATCATTAGCTACAACTCCAGTATTCGAAACTAGGTTTGTCATACTTAATACTGTTGATCCATAGCCGTACCCAAAAATGGCTTTACCCGTACCGTACCCGGCTGCTGCTAGTCCTCGTCGAACCGTACCAACACCAGTCACATCAGATGCGACAACCCCAAGGTTACTTACAAGGTTCGTCATGGAAACATTAGATCCCGTTGAGCCATAGCCAAACAAGGCTTTGTCGGTTCCGTACCCTGCTGCTGCTATGGAATGCCTAGTCGTACCAACACCTGTTGTATCTGTTGCCACCACTCCAATATTCGAGACTAGGTTCGTCATGGATAGAGTTGCGGTGGTAAACCCATATCCAAAGATGGCCTTATCAGTTCCATATCCTGCTGCTGCTATGTAATACCTAGGCGTACCTACACCTGTCGTATCTGTTGCCACCACTCCAATATTCGAGACTAGGTTCGTCATGGATACAGTTACGGTGGTAAACCCATATCCAAAGATGGCTTTGTCCGTACCGTACCCGGCTGCTGCTAAGGAATGCCTAGCCGTACCAACAGTTGTCGTATTTGTTGCCACCACTCCAATATTCGAGACTAGGTTCGTCATGGATACAGTTACGGTGGTAAACCCATATCCAAAAATAGCTTTCTGGCCACCGCCTCCCCTACTCACACCCATGATTTTTCTAGAGATTGGCATTAGAAATTCTGGCCTCCCGTCATGGCATACCAAGTCGTGCCCTGATCCCATGTGGTCAGTACAAAGATGTCTACTTTATTTAAAGTACTTGTAAGTGTAGGGGCCGAGCCACTCCATTTTACAGAGGCTGGCCATGTGACAGCCCTAGCTGTGCCATCCGCCGTGAATGCTAAAGTCAAACCGTATGCGGTTCCGGTAATCGGTACATTAGAAAATGTGATGCTGGTAATCGCTGCGTTTAGCGAAACTGCGAACACATTGCCAGAGGCACAATTCAAAGCTAACACCCCTGCCGAGATTGCTGGTGCGGTTTTCACTTCATTAGTTGGTGTAGCCCAAGACGGAGCAATACCGGAGCCAGCACTTGTAAGCACTTGACCTGTTGTCCCTGCTGCACCCGCAACAAGCAGTTCGCCTTTGTTAGTCATAGTGAACTTAGAAGTAA
>Ga0209296_1000258_pt1 | contig 45615 bp, 42 predicted proteins | sample S_130206_EF_Meta_FD_187319 | JGI IMG/M metagenome (GOLD analysis project Ga0209296, IMG submission 187319) | Freshwater microbial communities from Lake Simoncouche, Canada to study carbon cycling - S_130206_EF_MetaG (SPAdes) (version 2) | ecosystem: Environmental > Aquatic > Freshwater > Lake ...
ACCTTTGGCGACAAAAGCTTGCCCTACGCATGCGCGTAGAGGATTGCGTGGTTCTGTTGTCTCAAAAAATCCGACGTAAGCCGGTGCCTGGTAGACAGAACTCAGTGCGATGTCTGGCGTTGCGTAACTATAAGTCTCTTCAGTCCAAGACTCGACCATTATTCGCGCATCGTCAGCAGTTTCTAGGAGAAGTACAGCTTCCTGCATTCCGTACGTGGAGCCTTCCCAGTTGCGGACCCAGCTTTTTTTGATGGGATAATTTCTCCAGCCACGCGAGATATCTATAACGCCTTCCTCAAACTCGTCGTTATACACGAGACGCGCAGGGCCGACGGCTGTTAAGAAAGCTGCTTCAAAGCTAGTGGGGTCCAGCATCAGGTGCTGTAAGTCTGCTGACGCAAGAGTGTTGTCGGCCAAACGTGAAAGGGCGTTAGGGAGGTCTGCTGCGATATCAGGAGCTGGTAGTTCGGGGATACTAGATGTAGTGGCAACCGTCGAAGCAAGCGCCGTGTCCTCGACTACAGTGGAAGACACTTGTGATGGCACTGGTACATCTATTGATGCGTTGTTAGAAGAGCAGGATGCAGTGAAGAGAGTCGCAGCGACAAGAAATACGGCTGGGCGCGCTATTTTCATACAAGACATTGTTGCGTCGAGACCACTTGAGGCACGTACCTAGACGAGCTGACGGAGCTCGTCAGCGACTGACTGCGCTAACTCTAACTCTGATGCGGTGCAAGTCCCGTTCTCTAACAGCTCAAACACCGGTACGCCTTGCTTTACTCCCGCTGAAACCATGCGTACGGACCATAAAACGACCTGCTCTACCAGCATATGTTTCCAGCTAGTTTTTGCCCAGGCGAGTGTGGCGTTCTCGTGCAATCCTCGTGCCCATAGGTCTTCTGCCACTGGGGCGGCAAAGTGTGGTCCAACCACGGCCAAGCATCGAACGGCTGCACCAGCAGGTAGCTCTGATATAGCTGTAGCGAAACCACTTGGATTTCTGGCGGCTGCCCTAGCGCAGGCCTCTACACTGAGCGGGTGTTCTGCGTCTACTTCTAACAAGTCCGCCACAGCCTGGCCGTACGGTTGATTTAACTCAGATAGTAGAGATACGCGCATTGAGTGAACACGCACGGTGTCCAGCGCCAAACTAGCGTCGTGTATAGAGACAACTCCGTCGATAGTCGACAGTGCTTCTTGGTAACGGTGCATCGCTGTGAGTGCGGCAGCTTTCAAGAAGCGAGCAGCACCTTCTGGTTTGCCTAGTGCGAGAAGTTCGTCAGCCCAGGACAGCGCGATCTCGTTTTTCTTGTTTTCAAGCGAGTCGAGAACGAGCCAGCCTAGAGCTGCCCTGCGGAAGTTCCCTGGAAGAGTTTTAGACTGGAGGGCTTCTTTATGCAGAACAGTCGCCTCTTCTGTTCTGAAGTTCAAAGCGTAGGCCCTAGCGAGTTCAAAAGTAGTGGACGGGTTTTTGTCCTCATCGTATGATGACTGGGCGATTCGTAAATTCCGAACGCGTTTGCGCTCTGCGAAATCTTCACAATAACCTAGATGATCTAGTCTTAGAAGGTTAGCGGCGAGTAGCCCGACATTCAGCTCATCGCCGAACGCGGATGTGAGCTGTTCGTGAATTTTCCCTCTCCAGCGAACCTCTCTGGCTTTAAACACTCTGGCTACTCGTGCAGGTGCGCCTGCTGGTCTGGGATTAGACAAAGGTCCGTGCGCGTTCCAGATGAAGACCTCAAGTACGTCGTAGTTGGTAACCGCGAGAACCTCGCGCATTGTTTTGATATCAGTAGAAGAGAGACGCTCGTCGGCATCTATACTAATGACCCACTCGGCACCGATCTCCACAGCTTTGGCGAGTGCCACGTTTCGAGCTGCTGAAAAGTCGTCCTGCCACGGATGGTGTACAACTATGGCTCCCATGCCCAAGGCTAGAGCGGCGGAGTTGTCGGAAGAGCCAGTATCGCACACCACTACAGCGTCCGTCAGCCCTTGTAGTGACTCTAGACACTCTTGAAGCATTGATTCTTCGTCTTTTACGATCAGGCAGGTCACCAACATCCCTTGGAATGTCCGCTGCTAGCCATATCTGTCAGGTGTTACGTGTGATCTGGTCGCCATACGGCACAGTAAAACGACACCCGCAACTGCATCCGGGAGAAAGAAATTTACATGACACAAGATACAAAACCAGCTGACGACAAATCTGGCAAGAGCTATGACCAAGTCCTTCGAGAGCAGCTAATCACTGCTGCTGAGGATATGGCTCAAGACGACGTGGGAATGCTCAACTTGAAGATCGCCGGAACTGCTGTGCGCGAGTTGCACCAGGCTTTTGCGGTGTTTCGTCCTTTCATCCAGCGACGAAAAGTGACTATTTTTGGATCGGCTCGCACACCCGAAGACAGCGAACTCTACGAAGCCGCCCGTGCGGTAGCTGCGGAGCTTTCTACTCATGACTGGATGACAGTTACTGGTGCGGGACCTGGGATTATGAAAGCCGGGATGGTAGGCGCGGGGGAATCAAACGCGCTTGGTGTGACTATTCAGTTGCCATTTGAGTCATCAGAAGGCGCAGCTTTGGTGGACGATAAATACGTCAGTTCCATGAAGTACTTCTTCACACGTAAGCTGATGTTATGCAAAGAGAGCCATGCGTTCGTGTGTATGCCTGGCGGTTTTGGAACCCAGGACGAGACGTTTGAACAGTTGACCTTAATGCAGACTGGGAAAGCCTCTATCACTCCTTTAGTGCTTCTTGACTCAGTGTCAGGAACGTACTGGTCGAGTTGGTTTGATTGGTGCCGGGATCATCTCGTGTCGGCTGGTCTCATCGACAAGCACGACCTGTCACTACTGTACGTAGCAAACACGCCAGCTGACGCTGTAGCTCACATCATGCAGTTCTACCGCAATTACAACTCAACTCGCTGGGCTGGTGGTCGTCTCATAGTGCGCCTATCTAAAGGACCAAGCTCTGAGCAGCTCCTGGAACTTAACGAGAAGTTCGGACACATCTGCACCAGTGGCTCTATAGAAGAGTGCGGCCCCTCTCGAGCAGAACTGTACGACCAGGAACTTCTCGACCTTCCTCGTATCAGTCTGGCGTTTGATAAGAAAAGCAACGGCGAGCTGCGCGAACTCATCGACCACATCAATCTCTGGTAACACACCAGCACCTACTAGTGAGGTGAGTTTTTTGAACAGCTGTATGTTTTACTGAGATGCTTTTCTAGCAGCGTCTGCAGTGCTGGCTTTCAACGTCAGGTATGACCCCAGCACTAAAGCCACCACGCCGGCTTTAGTCCCAAGAAGCACAGCGGTCGTTCCAGACGCCAGAGCAAGACCCACCTCTGTCCGTACGTAACGACTTGGGATCTTGGCGCTGCAGCACTTTGCGCGGCCCTTTAAAAATAAATACGACAGTACCGGTATGTTCTCAGACCAGGACAACTGCCGACCACAGACGCAAACCGACCTGCCGACGAGAGAGCCTCTCCAGCCACGATCAGCGACGACTCCTAGGTAAGAAGCAGTCGACGCCCCTAGCCAGGTCAGGATGAATACGGATAGAAACACCTTCAGCATAGTGTCGCAGCCTCGTGTCTAGTCACTAAATGACTGGACAGTTGTTGGGGTGACTTCAGAACTGCCAGAAATAGAAGATCCGCAGATGCCAGATATCTCTGCCGTGGTTGAGGGAGGCGACGACGCAGCGTCTGTGGAACCAACACAAGACGGTACAACTCCATGGTGGCATGCTCGAAAGTGGGCAGTTGTGCAGTTAATTATCTCGCTAGTGCTGCTGGGCACTTTCTGGGCTGGGTCTCGACCTGCTCCTTATGCCCTTCTTTCCGCTGGGCCGACGATTGACGTGTCGTCAGGTGTAGAGAGCTCCAAAGCGCGCCTGTATAAAAGCACAGGAGAGATTAGGCTTGTTACCGTATTTGTTTCTTCGTCTAACTGGCGAGAGTATGTATGGTCAAAGATGCCGTGGTCTGACACGGGGTCTTTAAAAGTAGATCTAAGTCCCACTAATCGCGAAGCCTCTCAGGCTGATATGACGTCATCGCATGACACCGCAGCGATGATCGCTGAGCAATACGTGTTTGGATCTCTTAAAAGCATGAAGCCAGCTGGCGCGGTAGTACTTGATGCTCTGTTCGGCGGACCTGCACAGAGCGCGGGTGTATTGACAGGGGATGTCATATTGAAGGTGAATGGTGAGTCGGTGTTAACAGCGGCGGATGTAGTTGCGGCCGTAAGTGGGAAGACAGTTAGTGTTGAGATATCGCGCGACGGCACTACTCAAGAAATAGATATCCCGCTTAAAAATGGGAAGATCGGTGTTGTCGTGAGTAACTACTACTCTGGCCAGCCTCTGGTTAATACGTTCACAGCAGAAGTTGGTGGTGCTAGCGCGGGACTGGCGATGACCTTGGCTTTTATTGACTCCTTGACGCCAGGTGACTTAACTAACGGAGACCACCTCGCAGCCACAGGGGTGATAATGCCCGACGGTTCTATAGGTATGGTAGACGGCGTCCAGTACAAGGCACGCGGTGCTGCGCGTGATGGTGCGACTTTGCTACTAGTTCCTAAAGGCAACAAGGAGACCGTCAAGAATCCAGCGTTACCTCTTTACGAAGTCTCGACAATACAAGAGGCAGTAGACTTTTTGTGCGACAGGGGCTCTAACGACGCTATCTGTGAGACGGAAAACTCCTAATGCTCGCTGCGAGCTGTCGTCTAGCTTCGCGAGAGTTTCCTCACTATGTGCGATTCATGGTCTGTGAAGAGTCACTGTACGACGATGAGCTAATCCGTAGTGATGTATCCCCTTTAACTCTTGTGGCATCAATAGGCGGCTCGTGCGCTGTGATAGACGCGCGTCCGGACGGGTCAACACGGACTGCTCTCACTGAAGGTGCTGCTGTGTGCGTGAGAAACGGTTCCGACTGGACAGTACTGCGAAGCGACCAAGGAGTGTCTTACTTTGAAGGTAGTACCGCTGACGCTGTCTTGGTGTGTGCCGATGGTCCCATGGTAGATGCGTACTGGGCCAGTAACCCCGGTGCTGACGAGACGCATCCAGCGCTAGTGGCTCTGCTATCTGAAGCAGACGAAGCTGGCAAACGCCTCTGGCGTATAGAGAAACCCTCTAAGGACGAGTAAAAGTCCTACGTGCCTTGCTGGGTATTTAAGGCAACATTATTAGATGAACATCAGATGCGTTGTTTGTAACCCCATAGACCCCTTAGTGATGTGCTCTTGTAGTAGACCAAGCACTAAACGTAACGTTAATGGCGTGAACTACGCCTGTCTCACACTCGTCGTGTTTGTATTTATCGCGTCTTGTTCCTGGGTAGCGTCTCGGGTAGAAGCAGCCGCTATCGACAAACGTGTAGCACCTGCTGTTGTTGTTGCCGGTCGCGACGCACAGGCCTCTGCTGCCCCAACGGTAATTCCAGTACCTGTACCAGTAGAGCCCGTACCAGTAGAGCCCGTACCGTCCAGGCTTCTTGAGACAGTGCGGCATGCCACGATTGCAGACGGCTACGAGTACGTGCCTGTTGGTTGCGTAAAACTCCGCCCACTCATCTTGTCCGCAGGGCTACCAGAGTGGATGAGTCTTGTTGCTTGGCGTGAAAGTCGGTGTAAGTCAGGAGCGCTCCGCGATGACGTATCTACTGGAGACTTATCTTATGGGTACTTCCAAATCAACACACTTGGATACCTGTGGGGAGAGATACAAGAGCGTTGCCGGGTGTCTCAGAGAGAAGAGCTCCTGGATCCAGCTACGAACGTGCGGTGTGCGGGTGCGCTCTACCGTGCCTACGGCTATAAACCCTGGGACTCGGGCTCGTACTTTGAGTAGAAGCGTGCTCCAGGGCTTCTAGTGAGCATAGTTATTGTGTGAAAAAGTACTTGCCTATAGGCACCTTGTTGGCCGCTATGGCCGTGACCCCTCGAGGACTTTCTTACGAGTCAGGAGAGGGGCTGTTAGACGCGGTGATCTCTGTATTCTCTCATGTCGACCTCGGGCACATGCTGCCTAACATCGCAGTTCTACTGCTACTCTCACGACCTTGGCGCGCGCCAGTGTTTCGATTGTTTTTTGTGTTCCTTCTCGGAGGATTATGCGGGAACATAGCAGTCACTGCCTTCTCACAGAGACCTGTGCTTGGAGCGTCGGCTGGCGTGTTAGCTGTGCTTGTTTTTGAGACAGTTCTTGGAGTCCGACAGCGTGATATCCCTACCGGGTTGCTTCTGTCGTCGACCATCGCGGTGCTGCTGTACACGGCAGGGTTTAGAGTCTCCCAGCTACAAGAGGGATCCAGCTACGTACCGCATGTGGTGGGCGTCTTGGTTGGAATCCTATGCGTAACAGGATTTAGCCTGTTCGCGTCTAAACGTATCGTGACCAGCGTTGAGGTAACTGGACGGTGACTGGGGTGCATCCAGCAGACAGTTTAATAGTTCGAATTATAGGAGTTGGTTGCTCGTCGAGTAGAGAGCACTCATCTACGTCCTTTGTACTCGAGTACGCTGGTCAAAAGCTCGCCATTGATTGCCCGCATCCGATACTACACCAGGTTCATGACGCCGGCGGTGGGGATGCACGTCTTATTGACGACTGGATCATCACGCACATACATGCTGACCACGCCTCTGGACTTGAAAGCCTTGCGTTCTCCCGCTGGTACGGAGCTCACAAAAAGACCAACGTAGTGGGTGTCGGCGCAGTACTAGAGGATCTGATTCAGATACATGATGTGAGCGCTCTCAGTAAGCAGACGACCATCACAGGCGAGAGAGACTCTTTGCGGGCCCGCGATGTGTACAACTCCGTTCTTCTGCGTTACAACGAGCCAGTCCAGTTAGGTTTATTCTCCGTAGAGATAGCCAAAGCTACGCACGTCGTGCCTACAACAGCTGTACGTGTCACAGCACCTAACGGGAGGTCGTTCGCGTACTCGGCTGATACGGTGTTTGATAGCGAACTGCTGTCCTGGCTGGCCTCTGCTGACGTGTTCGCACACGACTGTGCAGGAGGACCTATCCATGCGAGCTGCGACGAACTTTTGTTGGAAACTCCGGTACAAGATCGTCCGAGATGTCTCCTAGTACACCGCAGCGACCTCTCTGCTGGTACGGTGTACAATATGCGCGAAGCAGGATTTGTTATACCGCAAGCGGGTCACACTGTCACGCTCGCGCAGGATGGGACGATCGAACACCGTGCGTTGAGGATTAACAACTAATCTACGCAGTTAGCGGCTGACACCTCTCTGAGGTACCGTGAAAACAGATACACAGGACGCGACGGTGTGTTATGTGACTAGTACGTTAATGGGGGAGCTGATGCACAAGGTAGCGTCTGTTCACGACGTGCTCCTTGATGGTCCTTACGCGACAGTCTCTATAGGCGGGGTTTTGCATCCTAATCCAGAGTGTCCAGCAACTTGGCCTTCAGAAGACATGATGCCGCAGCGTGGCGAGATGATCGGCGTACCTCTCGCTGTTCTTGTAGCGCCTACGACTTGCGCTTACTGCAGTGGTTTCTATCAGGATAGAGGTGTTGGTACTAGGTGGATGATGCAGCAGTTTGCTCCTGCGTTAGCTACGCACGACATGCTTAATGGTATTGGTAGGACTGGTTGCAATCTCTCTCGTATAGTCGAGACGCGTCTTTTGCGGCAGGCAACTATAAGCGAGCTGTTACGTATGGTTTCAAGCCCTAGAGATCCATCCTTAAGGGGTGGAGTATGGCTTGTGAGGCGCAATGAGGCTTCGTCACTAGAACGCCAAATGGTCCTGGAAGGTTCGTTGTCTCATTATGCAGACGGGACGTCCATAGTGGTCACGACAGCCGACTGTATGCACTGGGGGCTAATGCTGTCTGCCCACTTTTGTGCAAGTGACGCTACTGCAGCTTTTGTCTATGAGACGCTTCGTGAGCAGTTATCTAATGATTTCAGCAATGACTTAGTCTGGGCTAGCGCCAAGTCGCTGTGCGTGTAACTACTGAAGGAGCTTCGCCTTCAGGCGCTCGAACTCATCACGTCCTATAGCTCCGTCTTGTAATAGACGGTGAAGTGTCGCGAGTTCTGACACTGCTGATGGTCCAGAGCCGACTGCGTTAGCAATCGCGTGGGCACTCCTAGTTCTACCACGCTCTTCTAGCTGCTCCTTGCAGCGATAGATAACCTGCTGGACGCTGTTTGGGTTTCTCACGTCTGTGATGTGTTGCTGACCGCCTTCTGATGCGGACTCAATAACCAGGTCGCCAGCGCCCACTATGCGTTCGAGTATCGATTGTTTGAAAACCACCGTGTTGATGTTTCCAAGTGGAATCTCTATACCGCTTTTAGCAAAGACTCCGGCGCGAACCACAATCCTCTCAGAAGTGACAACAAAGTTGGTCGTGAACCAGCGTGCAAGAGCCGCAAGCAACCATAGAGCAGAAACTGCAAGCGTTGCTGCAGCGACGTAGCGCAGACCCTGCCAGAGCCACCCGTTACCTATAGAGGCTCTGATCCACAGCACTAGACAGCCCAGAGTGATGACTGACTGAGGAGCAATCGTTAACCAGTGTGGTTTCAGATCTAATACCAGCGCTTCATCATCAGTCAACAGATTTTTAGGGTAGGCCATACTACTTACTGTCCTGCTTTGTTACCACTACGCAGGGGTACCCAGATACGTAGCACTGGTACCGGACCGTGGTACTTGTGACTAGCACAGCGAAACACTCAGTAGATACAACATGGGGAGCTTTCCCGAGTCCTGGTGGTTGGGATTTGGGTCCAGACCCGCACTCCTTATTTGTAGACACTGAAGAATTACGTGCGAGTTGCTCTGTAGAGGTTAGGGAGTGGTTAAAACCTCGCCTACTACCACCTACGAGATCCTTTATAGTACTACTGCGTCTGGCGATAGTTCTGGGCAAGCACAAGCTATCTCGTCGAGTAGATCGTGGTGACCGTCTAGCTACAGAACTAGTCCGCACCTTTAGCAAGCTAGGACCTACTTTCGTGAAGCTCGCTCAGATCATCTCAGCCGGGGAGGGTATCTTCCCAGACTCGCTGGTTTCTCAGTGCCGAACATTGTTAGACAAAGCCCCAGCGGCAGACTTTTCGGAAGTTCATAAAACTCTTTCTGAAGAGCTCGGTGATAATTACATGCAGTATTTCGTCAGCCTGGACAAAACACCGGTAGCAGCAGCGTCTATAGCTCAGGTGCATAAAGGTACGTTGATAAGTGGTGCTACGGTTGCCGTGAAAGTGCAGAGACGCGACATAAAAAAGCTAGTCGAAAAGGACGTAAAGGCACTCAGTTGGATAGCCAACAAAGCGGTAGGAAGGTTACCCATAGCGGCTCTTGCGAATCCACCGGCGTTAGTGGCTTTGTTCGCTTCTACTATTAGTGAGGAGCTTGACTTTCGCGTAGAAGCGTCTGCGTCAGTAGAGGTAGCTGCGTCACTGCGAGGTGCAAACCACGAAGTACTGAAGGTGCCGCGTGTCAGAGTAGAACTGACAACCAAGCGCGTGCTGGTCTCGGAGTTCGTAGAAGGAGAGACGCTGTCTGGCGATGGGCTAAACGTATCTCACCAGACGGGCGTCGAGATGGTGTCCGCACTTCTCACCTGCCTTCTAGAGGGCGCGCTCTTGTCTGGAGTTTTTCATGGCGACTTGCACGGTGGGAACTTAATTGTAAACCCTTCAGGATCCGTCTATCTACTGGACTTTGGTATCACGGCACGTTTCACTGCAGATGAGCGTCTACATTTTGCGAGACTAGTAACTGGCGGGATGAGTGGCGACTGGAGGTCGCAGGTACGTGCCTTGGTTGGGCTTAACGCGTTACCTGCAGACGTTGATGTTGAGTTTTTAGGAAGAGAACTTGGACTAGACCGCCAGCTGGACGTTGGATCACTGGAGGCTGATGAACTCGCGAGAGAGCTACAAAACCTATCACGTACTCTCTTGAGTTCAGGCGCGCGGTTACCGACGCAGCTGATGCTATGGGCTAAAAACCTCGCATTCCTCGACCGGACCATCGGTATTCTCGCCCCAGAAGTAGACATGATCACTCTTTTGACCAAAGTCGCATCGAGCTTTCTGCAGGGTAACGCCGCTGAGCTGTTGCCTCTTGTCGGAGGGGAAGTGACACTCTCTGTGGAGGCTGTGAAGTCCTCTATGGGCGTCGGGGCGCATGTGGAGAAGATGTCCTGGCGCGAGATGGCTGAGCGTCGAAACCTGATAGCGGCGCGCGCTAAGAAGGTGGTGCAGTAGGCCTCTTTCGACACCTTGTGGGTATGGAAAATATCTGGACCAAACTAACGTCAAAAGCGATCGAGGCCGCACAGCACGCTTACGCTCCGTACTCTAATTTAAAAGTAGGAGCAGCTGGTGCAAACAGCAATGGAGACATCTTTGTAGGTTGCAACATCGAGAACTCCTCCTTTGGTCTTACTCTGTGCGCTGAGTGTTCCATGATTTCTCAGATGGTTCTAACAGGATCAAGGGATCTCGCCTTTGTCGTCTGTCTAGATGAGTACGGGAAACTACTCGCGCCATGCGGTCGGTGCAGACAGCTTTTAGCAGAGTTCGGTGACGAGCGCTGTCAGGTGCTTACTGCCGACGGACCTGCCCCTCTGTCCTACTTACTCCCTGGTGCGTTCTCGAGTGCGGACCTGAGGAAGCCATGAGCCCAGCAGACATCATCTGTAAAAAGAGAGATGGAGTAGAACTAAGTGACGAGGAGCTGTCCTGGTTTCTAAGTTCATACATGCAAGGCGGCGTAGCTGAAGAGCAGATGTCGGCGTTTGCAATGGCTGTCGTGTTTCAAGGAATGAGTGAGCGCGAACTAAATACGTGGACCAGATTGTATGTTGAGTCAGGCGAGGTACTGACTTGGGAAACTGGTGGTCGGCCTTTGGTAGATAAACATTCAACAGGCGGAGTCGGCGACAAAGTGACGCTCGTTCTCACGCCTCTGGCAGTGGCGTGCGGTCTTGCAGTACCGCAGCTTTCAGGTCGAGGATTGGGGCACACTGGCGGCACCCTTGACAAACTCGACGCTATTAAAGGATGGCGCTCTGAGATCACCCGCGAAGAGATGCAAGAACAGATGCGCGTTGTCGGCGGCATGATCGTGTCTGCTAGCACCGAGATCGCGACCGCAGACAAGAGGCTTTACGCGCTGCGTGATGTTACTGGAACAGTCGAGTCTATACCGCTCATTGCCGCATCGATTATGGGCAAGAAGATAGCTGAAGGTACAAGCGGCCTCGTTCTTGACGTCAAAGTTGGTAAGGGCGCGTTCATGAAAACACTCGAAGATGGGCGCGATCTTGCCGAGACAATGTGTCGTATAGGTCAAGCCAACGGTGTGAGGACTCTGGCGGCACTGACTAGCATGGACCAGCCGTTAGGGCGTTCTGCTGGCAACGGAGTGGAAGTGCTCGAGGCGTTAGAGTGCTTAAACGGAGGAGGTCCTGCTGACTTACGAGAGCTGACGTTAGTTCTAGCAGAACAGATGCTACGCGTTGGCGGAGTGCAAGGCGTAGATCCAGAGAAAGTCCTTAGCAGCGGAGAGGCTATGCATGTCTTTGAGGAGATAGCCAAAGCACAGGGTTGTAAGCTACCGCTAGACGTTGCACAATCCAGCTTCACTTCAGAGCTGCTGGCTGAAAGAGACGGTTACGTACACAATATTGACGCCATGACAGTAGGTGTAGCCGCGTGGCGCACAGGCGCCGGTCGTGCGCGCAAAGAAGACGAGGTGCAAAAAGGTGCTGGAGTTGTGTGGGAGGTCGGCGTTGGGGACTATGTTCGCAAAGGCCAGGTTTTAGCGAGAAGCTACTCTGATGACTCACTCATGGCGGCAGAATCATGCGCTGCTCTAAGTGACGCTTTTGACATAAACGCTGAGGTGCCACAACATGAAGCTAAAATGCTTTTGTCTCTAGTGGAGTAACGATCGCGCGGCTTGTTGAACTGGGCGACCATCACATCCGTTTTATTTTTTTAACGAGTTCGATACTTTTCTTTATACGCGTTGCGATCTCGTCGTGTAAGTTCAACGCCTTGGTCTTGCCTTCTTTTGACGAATCTTTCGTCACAGTTTCACAGTAGACTTTGACTATAGGTTCGGTGCCGCTTTTCCTGACTAGGGCTCTCGTTTTACCTAAAGAAGTGTTTAGCTCTGTGATGGACGTTCCGGTTTCCTGTCCTGAGGAAAGTAGTAGCTTGTCTGATTTGGAAATCATCCAATCGCTATTGCCGGAGAGAGCTCCAGCTACCTCTTGTGGCGTTGGCATAATAAGAGATGCATGGCAGGGGATAGTTTTTTGTGAAGTGACGTGATAGCCGTGTTCCTTGAAAATATCGTCCAAATACTCAGTGATACTGCGGCCCTCACTGGCCAGCTTTGACGCAAGGCTCGTTATAAGGTGCATAGCGCTTACGCCGTCCTTGTCTGATACCAGGCCGGGATCTACACAGTAACCAATAGCCTCCTCGTACGCGAAAGATAACTCAGGTGCGCGCGAAAGCCATTTGAAGCCCGTCAGAGTTGTGTAGTGCTCAATACCGTGGCGCGCTGCGATCTTTCCCAATAAACTGGACGAGACGACGCTGCAGGCGAAAGACCCGGAGACACCTCCAGACGCCAAGTGCTGCCCAAGGATGGCACCTACTTCGTCACCCGAGAGGAGTCGCCATCCGTCTACTCCGTCACGAACACCAACAGCGCACCGATCGGCGTCAGGATCGTTGGCGATCGCGATGTCCGCGTCGATGGATGACGCAAAATCCAGCAACAGTTTAGCGGAGTTCTGGTTCTCCGGGTTTGGTACTGGAGTGGTGGGGAAGTCTGGGTCTGGGTGTTCTTGTGGTCCAAAGAATCTTATGTCTACTTGTGGCTCGTCTTTGTAGAGGGCTCGAACCGTCTCTGCACCAACGCCATGCATCGCACTGTAAGCAACGCGTACTGAAGATGGGTGCTCTCTACTTTTGAGACGAGACAAGTATGCATCCAGAAAGTTCTCAGGTAGTAGGTTGTACAAAGGCCCTTCTGAAGAAGGACCACTGACTACTGTCTTTCGTATTTCTTGTATCTCTAAGTCTGTCGGAGAGACGATCTGGCGGCCGTCTGACATGTATAGCTTGTAACCGTTGTCTTGCGGCGGGTTGTGACTAGCTGTTATCATCACGCCTGCGGCAGCTTCTAAATGGCGTACGTAGAACGCAAGCACCGGAGTGGGTGCTGGTCTCGGGAAGAGCAATACGTCCATGCCACGTGATGCGAACACACTCGCTGCTGCTTGCGCAAATTCTAAACTTTTGTGGCGCCCGTCGTAACCAACGACAACACGTTGAACATCTGTGGAAGACCTGTCTTTTTCAACAACGGTTGCTACAGCCTGAGAGAAATCTCGTACGTTAGTCACGTTCATGCCAGTAGGCCCGTACATCATACGAGCACGCAGTCCAGCGGTGCCGAATGCGATGGGAGCACCAAAGCCTTCATGCAGCCTTGACAAAGCCGCTACGTCACCTGCTGACGCTAGACGCAGATCATTAGAGAGGTCGGATTTGTCGCGCTCATCAGTTTCGTGCTCGAGCCACAGTAGCGCGTCACTTTCTGTCTCGTAATCTAACGGACTCACGGAGCCTCTTTTAGACAGGTCTCTAGAATGCCGACAAGAGAACCAGCAGCACGCTTACCGGCCTCAGTCACTTCACTGTGAGAAAGCTCGCCAGTTACGAGTCCTGCAGCGTAATTAGTAACCAGAGAGAGACCTAAGACTTCCATTCCAAGAGAACGTGCGTATATAGCTTCCAGTGCTGTAGACATGCCAACTAAATCGGCCCCCATGGTGTGCGCCATGCGTACTTCAGCAGGTGTCTCGTACTGCGGTCCGGAGAACTGCATGTAGACACCTTCCTCTATACCAGCGTGTTTGTTAGCTACGGTAGAGCGCCACTCTCGGTTATAGGTGTTTGTCATATCCACAAAAGTCGGCCCAGTGAGCGGAGTGCATCCTGTCATGTTGATGTGGTCACTGATAAGGACGGGAGTTCCTGGTCCTCTTTTCATACTTGTGCTACCGCATCCGTTCGTCAGCACGATTGACCTGCATCCTAGTTCTTTTGCGACAGCTACTCTAAACACGGAAGCGGCCACGCCGTGCCCTTCGTACAGATGTGTTCGTCCGGCGAATGATAGAACATTTAACGTTCCACAACTCAACGCCCCAACAGAACCGTCGTGCCCTGGGACTGCTGGCTGGTGGAATCCAGTGATATCAGAAACTTTAAACGTGAGAGATCCGTTACCGAGAATCTTGGCAGCGTCTGACCATCCAGAGCCAAGTATGACTGACGTGTCGAAGAACTCTCGACTAAGGACTTCTCTAATCTCGACTGCGGCTTTTTTGACGTCTTCTTGCATACAAACACATAGTGCTTACCGCGACCTAGACGTCACGTTTTCAGACCTTAATGGCGTACACCCATCCGTCGTTAGAGCCGACGTACGCTATGCCGTCTCGCACCTTAGGTGAGGACATGATCCACCCTTGTGTTCTAAATGACCATAAAGTTCTGCCGGTAAGCCGGTCAAAAGCAGACAGATCACCGTCGTTCCCGCCAACTAGTACGGTGTCCTCCCACACAGCTGCCGCTGATCCGACCTGATATGGACCGGGCCACGTGTTGTGCGATGTTCCCGTACGCGCACCCCACAGAAACTCTCCTGTGCGAGCATCCATAGCCCTTAAAATAGACGCATCTGAGTGGAAGTACGCGACTCCTTTATCCACTGTCGCGTCCGTGACGTTACGTTCGCCGTAAAAAGACCAAACGAGCTTCCCGGTGTCCGCGTTCACACCGTACACAGAACCGGCTACGCTCGTTATTAGTGCGACGTTCTCGTGGAAGCGCGGAGTGCTCAAGACGTTAGAGCGCGGCCCGTCAGGTGTTATGTTCGTGTCTATGGGGGCGTCAGGATCGACTTTATGATCATTCGCTAGTGCGGCTGCGAACCGCCAAAGTAGCTTTCCCGACTTTGCATCGAGCGCGTGCAAGTAACCGTCGTCTGCACCTATGTACACAACTCCGTTTCGGTAAGCAGCTGACGACTGTACCCACATGTCTAGCTTGTACTCCCACAGAAGCTTCCCTGTGTTTCTATCTAGAGCCCTCAAGGAGTGGCTACCGCCGCCGCAGTAAAGAACGTCGCCAACAGCAAGTGGGGATGACTGGAAAACGCCCTCTGCTTTGTATTGCCACACTAACTCTCCGGTATCAACTTTGACGGCGTTCATATACGACGAGCTGCTTCCGTAGAACACTAGATCTTTATCTACGTAGGGGATGACGTCCACTGCGTGCTGGGATGGAGTAGACCATATCTTCTGGCCATTTTTTACGTTAAGCGCGTACAAAGAGCCGTCGCGACTGCCAATGTACAGCAAGTCGTCCTTGAACGCCGCTGATGAGGAGACGACGTCCCCCGTTTGGTAACGCCAGAGCATGCTTCCCGGCCCGCAATCTTTTCCGAGCTCTACAGTTCCTGGTTTTTGATCAAGTTTAGGAGTTGTAGAAGGTGGTGGTGGGTCTGTTGGAGCCGCTAGCGACGGCGTTCCAACCAGGTTCTGAGGTAAGTAGCAACCTGACGAGTCTTTCAGTACTTTCGGCGCGACCTTCTTTAGATTCGCAAATTCCGACATGTCTTCAGTACGTAGCGCGAATTCACTGTCCGAAGAAGGAATCGGGCGCGACTCCACAATGCTTGTCGTGGGCGCTGAGGTGATGCTCATTGACGACGCAACGAGTGGACTAAGGGCGTTGTCGTTTGAGCTACGGCTTGCGACATTAGCAAGCACACTCAGTGACGTTACTACTACCGTCGCCACAACTACTCTGCCAAAGAGATGAGTCGGGGCTTGCTTGCCACTGACTCCTGGGTTCACTTTTTTGGCCCCACTACTTTGTCGTCTACTAAACTCATAACCATCATTGAGCTTGTAGAACCGACCGGTGCGCGCGACGCTGTGATGCTGCCCGGTAGTCCTTCTACAGTGAAAGTTGCAATGAACATGTCGTCAGTGCCAGTCTCCTTGTAGCTGCCTTTATCGAAGTAGGATTTCGCAAGCTTATCTCTTACATGCGTGAGAGCTGAGTCGTAACTACTTGACGGGATGTTAAAAGTCAAAGACCTATCGTGCAAGAACGCGTACGGAGCTGTACCGTCTAACCGGGGCTGTATAGACGTACCTATGAGCAAAGCCTCAGGAGGAGCTGGTATTTTCGACGCCCAGTCAGTTGCTGTACCGACTGTCGGTTTTTCCAAGTACGGTCCGGCAGCTGCGCCCGTCGCGGTGCGTACAACCACAAGCGTTCCGCCTTCTGGGAGATCGTAAGCGGAAACAGAGACCTGACCTGCGTAGTCACTCTTAGTGTCAGTAAATATCATCTTCATCCCTGAAAGGCCTGAGTTGCCGTCCCAGTTACCCATAGTCACTGGCGATGCTGCCTCTTGGAGTTGCAAGCCTGCGCTCAAAAGATGAGCAGACACTTCCTCTAGAGCCACTGAGCTCGTACCTTTTTGATAAAACGATAAGCCCCACGTGACTGTTGTGGACCCAGGGTACTGAGCAGTGGCGGGCTTAGACCATACACTGACTTCTATACCAGCCAACTTGGTGTCCTCTGGTACGACATACAACTCAACGGGCAGCCCGATCGAGGTTTCTAACAGCTTCACGGAGGACTGAGGAGCGCGATCTGGAACTGTTGTAGTCACAGTAGTAGAAGAGGACGAGCTTGTAGAGCCGGTAGAAGTCTCAGTTGAGGTTACTTCCCCGGGATCAGATACAGCGTCGAACAAACTTGCTTGGTCAGAGGACCCGTCGAAGAAGGCGATCTTTAGCATCACCCCAAGGACGATCGCAAGTACCCCCAGGGTTACGTACTGTCGTTTCTGTGAGGAGTCTTTAATCTTAAAGTCAGTCACAGGCCTTAAGTGTGGCTGGTAAGAGTCAGCGTCTGAGTTATCTGTAGAAACTTTTTTTGCAGGCTGCGCTAAATCGACCTCGAGTTCTGATGTCCAATACTCGCCATCCCAATAACGCATCTTCGTCTCGTCGCTTGGGTCTGTGTACCATCCTTCTTTCATCACTACCACAGTCCTTGTGGCTGCTCATTCGACACGCAGGACAAGAGATGCTACGAAAATCTAAAACTAACGCGTCTGAGGGGTTAGTTAGCAGTTTTTAACACCCGATGACTCACCTAGAGCTTCAGTGAGAGCTGCCGCCTGCTGACCTGCGCGGCATAGAGCATCGAGTACTAGCTGGTCTCCTGTGAGTACAGCCTTGATTCTTATCCTGGTGAGAACCGGCGTACCATCAGGCCAAGGTAGTTGGGTAGAGAGCAGTACAAACGTATTTGCCGCTAAACGCCATACACGACTATCGTCGTCTTTGAAGGCGTTGTCGTACAGAGCTTCAAGCTCGATAGGGGATAATCCTTGCCCTGGTAACTGCGCGGCGGTGTGCATGCGCACTTGAACAGCAGGGTCGGACATACCTAGTCGATACATTTCGAAAGTACTGCTGCGGTAACCGCCAACAACGTACTCGTCGTCCGGGTCGTGCGCGGCGTCCCCTATGTAGAGAGACGCCTCGTTACGTGCTACTGGGTCTTCCGACATTAGGTTCTTCAAAACCCACGCGTCGCTTCGGCTGGTACTCAGAGCCTCGTCGTTCTTTGCGCAAGCCGAAAATAATAAAGAGGAGGCGACCAAAATGCACACGGTTACTCGGCGCATTAGTAGTCCATTGGTTCTGTTATCGCCGTTGCGCACGCCTGCTTATAGAAAGCTGGAACTTCAACACATAGTTGTTCAAGTAACTTATCTGTTCCCGCAATGCCGCGCATACGTACTTGTCTAATTGCACCAGATAAGCATCCACCCACCAGCCGATCCGTGATGGCAGCTGAGCAGAGTTCCACCATCTTTGCGGGATCTCCCTTGGCTTGCTCGGACGCCGTATATCCACTAGCTGACGTACAATGGTAGACAGCGTCCAGTTCTTTTGCGCCTTCTAGACCTGGGTCTAACTGTGCACAGTATTTAACCGCCTGCGCGACGTCGTGGCGAGCCAGTCTCAGCATCATCGGGCCTGTCTCCACTACACAACTACTACGGTGCTTGGTGCTGTACCCGTTACACATTTTTAGTACATCCGAGACGCTCTTAATTGACACAGGCGCAACGGAGCCGACTCCAAGTAGCATTGACATCGTCACTCCGCCGCCGCACTCTATAGTCATCATCTCTGCGCCTAAAGAATCGCATACCGCGAGAGCTTTCTCAAGATTCCCGCCTGATGAAGGCCAGGCAGCGTGACCTACTCCGTGTGCGCATTTTCGGGCTGGGAAATTAGGATCCTTATCCGACACTTTAGAACATAGGTCAAGCGCGAGTTCGGTTACTTCTCTATCTGTAACACCCTTGCCCCACGTTTCGAAAACTCCATGTATGACACCAAGCTCGCAGGTGCTGTCTACTTGCGTCAAGGCTTTCTCAATGTTCTGTGCCACCGTGTATACGGTAGCGCCAAACTTGTGCGACGCGGTGTGGCACGACATCTTTAGGCTGGGTACTTCGAGAGCTTTTCTAAATGCGTTCATAGCGGCAGGCACTCCGTCTATCCGAGCGATAGCAGAGGCCCCCTCTGCGAGACAGGCGTCTGGTACTTGTAAATTCGCAGAACCGCACTGCTGGACCCACTGATCGTAATTTTCGACGCTAGTTGGGAGTTTTGTGCTGGCGGTCTGTACCGTTTCTGTGTTTTGCGTAACGTCGACTGAAGGTGCGTCTAAGGGGGCGCTACTTGTAGAGGGGCTAGAAGAATAAATTAGAGACAGAGGGTCGCTCGACTTCTCGTGAGAGCCTAGAGAAACGACAGTGAGCATAAACACAGATACGGCGAACGCGAGTGTCGACTTACTGTGCGCTCTTTTCATTATCTATACCGTGTAAGGAAACCTGTATGGCGCAACGAGCGAGGTTACTTCTCGTCTTTACAACACGCCGGCTGTCACGTACTGCTCTGGGAGGTAGGCGCTTGGGGAGGTAAGAGGGACTAAACGAGGCTTTCCTACACACGGTAGAGCTCCCCAGCCTGTAAACCAGACAGGCTCTTGGAAAGACCCATCAGGACGGCGCCACCCTTGAGTGGATATACGGTTTGCTACGATTATCTGCTCGCTAACAGACGCAGTTTCCGCGGTGTGGGAAAACTCACGACCACCCCACTGGTACCAGGTTCCGTTATAGATACCAAGACCACCAGACCATGTACCGGGGTTATCCCAGTCCTGATGAGTCTCACAGTAGGCTAGTTCCATCCAAAACTCCACTGTAGCAATCTTTTTGCCAGTACCGCCAGCGTACAGTCCAGCGGCGCTCTCGGTACGGACTAGTGGTTTAGCTGGGGACTCCATCTGCTGAACGAGGACATCTGTTACTGGCTCGCTGACGGCTTGTACCACAGTAGTTTCAGGTTCAGTGCTTGGCTCTCGGTCTGCGTAAAACAGCACGTCAGACGACAGTAGATTCGCCGGCGCTGAAGCTGTTGGGGCGTTGAACACAGTGAGGGTTGCTGTTATCAACAACACAGGGAGGGTTCCCGCAAAGCGTAGCGTTCCTGAGAAAGAGCGCATTTTAAGCAGGGCCTTTTGCGTCTTGGAGCAACATCATTTTGAATTCGTCTGTGTACATCATGTGAGGTTCCTATCGTGATTCAGTTCAGAGACTGCCTTGCTGATCTGGGTTGAAGACTGCCGTGCCGAGTGCAATTTTCTCTGTCTCACGGCATGTACTTTTTACAGGAGCGCTGTCACACACAGACACGTAGGTGTCTGATGACTTGCCAGAACCAATGTGCGTGTTGGCTAAGCCCCATGCAGCACCGTTTGCGCACTCTTCTGCGTAATCTGCTTCGGTTTTACACGCAGTAAAGACTTCCTTCGCAGGCCTCCCACGTAGAGCTCCACTATTGACGGCACCTACGCCTACCGCGTACGGGCAGCGCGCATCTGTCGGGGCCTGTCGGCATTCTTTCAACTGCTCGGCGAGCTTCGATCCTTCCATTAATCCCCAGATCTTCTGCCAGCACTCACCTTGAACCTGGGACGACAACCCTTTACACACAACCGACGGAAGTCCGCGTAGTCCCGGGTTTGGTGAGGACGGAGTTCGATCTGTGATGTAGGCCATAGAGACCCCGCCCGCACATGCTGTTACTAAAACTTGACGGCTCAGCTTGGAGCACGACTCAACTGCGACTTTGTAGTCACTCGGTATACGAAGAGTGATGCCGTGACCGATGCCGTGGGCGCATGTTCCGTCTAGTGGACTGGCGACCTTATCGCACACCGTGAGCAGCTCGCTCGTGAAAGCTTCTTCGTCTGCAGAGATGGCAAACTCTTCTGTAGCACCATGACCGATACCTCCCTGGCACAGGTCTGGGCGTATTGCTTGTAGTGCTAGTAGAGAGCTTGATTTGGCCTTTACTGCGGCTACCCCTATGGCGTGGGCCACTGTGTGGCACTCTGACATGCCTGTTGCCGCGGCAGCAGCGAGACTGGCAGCTGCTGCATCTGGGTCGGTTTTAGCGAGCTCAACCATTGCTGCTTCGGTTGCGGACAGCGCAACTATGGGTCTTTCTGGGGTAGAGACGGAGGGATTTACCGAATCAGCCGGTGCTACATCTTTGGTCGTTGCAGGAACAGTCTGCGGTGTAGAAACTTCTGCAGGCAGGCTTCCGGCTTTCTGTGCTGTGCCGTCTGAGTACGCAATAGACAGCGATAGGGCAGCCAAGGACAAGGCGGCGGCTAGCACTGACAGAGGGCGGTTCATTGGCTAAACTGTGTCGAGAGGCCCGTTATGCGCACCATTATCCGTCCCTTGGAAAAGCTTGCTTTTTAAGCGCCCCAAGGACTGTAAACAGCAACCTGGCAGTTGCCTGGTGCTATACATGAACGAGGTGAGGCAGTGAGACTATACGCAAAGAAAGCAATCCTTGAAGCGCTTGCTGACATTCAGCTACCTGAGGACGAGAAGCGAGTTTTGGCAAAAGTCGCAACAATCAGACGCGTAGAAAGCGGTCAGATGCTCACAGCGATTGGCGGACGAGGCTCTGGTGTGCAACTCCTCGTGAGCGGTGAGGCAGTAGCAGTACGCAATGACGGTACAACGTCAACGATCTCTTGCGTCGATGGGGTTCCTGGCGTTATCGGTGAAGTCAACGCTCTTGGTGTGCGTTCCTATCAAGTCGCCGATGTGACCACGACATCTGAAGCCACCTTGATAGTCATTCCGGCAAAGAGTTTGAGTGTGCTCTCTTTAGACGCGCCTGTAGTACTGTCTGTGATCGAGGAAGCTAAACGAGTTCGCGTAGCATCACTAGACGAGGCTAAAGAGCTATTCGCTCAGGAACGTGCCGCTAACGAAAAAGCTCTCTACGAGAAGCTCAACACGCTGTAGCAGGTAGATCTTTTGTCGGGCAAGCTCCGGCAATGAGGTGTCGTCTGGAGCGTATGCATCCGTACTCCAGTAAACGGGCATTGACTTTGTTGATGTGCAGTTTGTCGCCTGGCACTTTTACGTAGTTCCGTCCTGATGCTGCACCTAACAAGCGACCTACTGCATAACACACGTCTGACAGCTCGTCACGCGACGGCTCCCTGAAAAGCTCTACTGACTCTGCTGCTAACTCTCGTAAAGAATCCTTTACAGATAGCTTAGCGCTGCAAGGACACGCGTCTGCGGAGAGTCTCGTCATGCACTTTACTATAGGTGGCGAGTCGGGTCGACAAAATAAGAGACTTGGTACCATACAGGACGGTTTTTCAGGGACTCGCACAGTACTAAGCATGCAGCATCAACACAATAAGGCTATTCTCGGGATGCTGGAAGCAGCTGGTTCTTCGCAAGATGGGGCGATCGAGCTTAGTAACGCACTCCACCCTCAGCTGTGGTCTTGGGTCGCGAACGGGGGAGAGGACGATAACTGGACCGAAGCCGTTGCTGTTTTACGCACTGGGGTTAGCAGAAGCTTAGGTGGGTCACTAAGCGACGACTTAAGTGCATCACTAGGCGGGATGTCTGGCGTCAGATCTGACGTCCGCGAAGACGCGGGGTTCGGTGTAGATGACTACGCATGGGTGCGTCGCCTTAGCGGGGATGAGCAGATGGAAGCCTACGCGCACGTCATGAGCGAAGGCGGTATCGACTCGTCGGAGGAGCTCCGGCAGCTTGTAGCTGACGCCCTTGACGGGGAGTTAGTTGGTGTGCTACCTCGCCAGGCTGCGTCTTACGTTGCTTCCAGCATGACGTCACATTTTTACTGGGAGATTTTGAAACTCAGAAAAAATCTCATAATCGACGATTACGCCGTTGAGATGCTACTTAAAGCCAGTGAGCTGCGTACAGCTAATGAGATGCTAGATGATATACGAGACGGACGCTGCTCGGTGAGCGCGTACTCTCGCCAAGTACTGTCTATGGATAGCAACTGGCGTGTGTACTGGCCTCTGTTAGCGGCTTGCGGGGAACGCATACAGTGGTCTTGGACTGCTGAGTGGTCGTGGCGCGAATTTGCTCAAGCTGTAGTTCTCACACCTGATCAGGGATCAGCAACAGCACTTGCAGACACGTGGAGATCCTCTAAGCAGTCCGTTTACCGCCACAAACAGCACGCACAGGCATACGACGAGAAACTTGTGTCCGCAGCGATGAGTCGAGCTTTTGTTCTAGAACAACCAGAGCTTCGAGAACGCCTTGTTGCAAACATCGAAGCGCGGCTACTGGGCTGGTGGTTAACTCAGCCCGCGCCTGTTGGACCAGTTGATGATACTGAGGCTAGAAAGGTGCTGGAGTCGTGTGCTGACGGAGCAATCATCGCTAAAGCAGTCGACTGTCTGGGTGTGTTCCCTATTCCTTATGCAAGGTTTCTGCTGGAGACCTCTCCTGGTCTAGCCAGGACGGTTCTTAGTTCAGGAAACGTACGCGCAGGTGCATGCCTTTACCGTCTCGTATCTCCACAGCTGACAAAAAGCTCCTCCTGGCGTCTTTTTCTCCAGTTGGCAGACTCTTTCAACGGGACCGCCAGTGAGCTAGTTGAGTGCGTGACGCTGCTTGACGCGTGACTTTCTAATGAGATTTGGGCTATCACTGTAGTAATAGCCCTCAAAAGATAAGGAGAAGTAATGCGCATACGCAGAAAACCTAAAACAAAAGAAAACTTGTACGACATGCGAAACCGCATGAAACAAGTCCTCGAAAAGCCGCTAAAAAATCACAACCATGTCGAAGATCGACTCCGTGACACTCACTGGCTCGCGCAAGACATAGAGCTCGCGCTAGACGAAGGAGTATGTGGCTGGAACGACGAGGAATTAACGAGTGAGCTTAACTGCATGTTCCGAGAGTCCCATGCGAGAATTGACAAAGCACGAGCAAGTCATAAAATCTATCGTAAGGCTGAACGCGACGCTAGACGTCGCATTCTACAAGGAGCAGATATCTCTGCGACTAACGACTCCGTACTGTTTGGATACTCGCGTAACTATGTTGTGGATCCCGCGTTACTGGCTTTGACGGCTAAACCGCTACCTGCGGAACTCGCAGGAGCGACTGTTAGTCACTGCCAGCTTGTTCAAGCACCTCGATGGGTTTACGACTGCATAGTCTCAGCCATTGAGGACTCGAACTGGACGGATTCAAAGCATCTCTACACGCCTTGTGTCCCACTGCCCGCGCCATCAAAACTTCCACTATTTAAGCACATGCTTGAAATGATGGAGTTAGATCGAGCTTACGAAGCTACACACGTTCTCCTTTAAGCCTTAGCTTAGTAGAGAACGTAGTATATAAAGATGCTAGGAGGCCGCTATTGCTTCGAGGACGTTTAGCTTTGTAGCGCGTCGAGCAGGATACACAGCTGAGAGCACGCCTACTAGAAAAGACAACAAGAGGATTGCTGCTGTAGTTACTGGCGACACGCTAAACGTAGATAGACCCTGTTCTCGCAGTGCGCGTACGACGATGTAACCGAGACCCAGTCCCATCAAAACCCCGCAGGTCGCGCCAAGTATAGAGGTGAGGACGCTCTCCCAGCGTACGATCGATCTGACTTGTGCTTTGTGCATACCTATGGCGCGCAACATGCCGATCTCTCGACGACGTTCATACACGGACAGCAGCAAAGTTACGACTATTCCAAACACAGCAATGATGATAGAAAGACACAGCAACCCATAGATAACACCTAGAAGCTGATCAACAGACGCAGACTGCTCTTTCACATACTCTTTTTTAGAGAGTATCTTCCCGATACCTGCTTTATCTAGGACAGTCTGTATTTCTTTGACAAGAACATCAGGGTTTGCGTTGTCGTTTAAAACTATGTACACGGCAGCGTCGTAGCGCGGCACACTAGTTTTGTCATACAGCACCGACGACAGGGTGTGTCCTCCCAGCAACTCGTCGTTAGCATAGACACCTGCCACAGTCAACGGTCGCTGGACTCCGTCAGGTAACGTCACCTGCATTAAGTCGCCCTTACGCAGGCCTCGTGCTTTTGCGTTTTTCTCACTAACTAAGATACTGTCTGAGTCTAGATCGGCTAACTTCCCGGACAACATACCGAGATCCACAACTCCTTCTGCTGTAGCTGGGTTAAGCACGGTAACCCTGCGGTCCTTGCCGTCTATGCGTGCAAACGATAGACCAAACCCGGCGGCCTGGTCTATACCGTCTAAAGCACCTAGTTCTAAAGCCACGGTCGGTGACAGTCCACCAAAGCCACGCGCAGGGGAGCTCACTACGTAGTCGCCAGTGAATTGCTTATCGAATAAGTCGTTCACTTCAGTCTTGACAGAAGCTGCTAGCGCAGATGCTGCGGTCACTAGCGCAACACCTATCAGAACTGGAGCGGATGTTCTGGCAGTACGTTTGGGGTTTCTCACAGTGTTCTCGACCGCCATTCTTCCGGTCAATCCAAAAACCTTTACCAGAGGTGCACCTAAGACCTTGACGGCCGGGACCACGATCACTGGACCGAGAACTAACACACCAGCAAATATCAACAAGGATCCAAGTCCTAGTAACACGACGGGAGAACCAGTGAAAACAAGAACGCATAGAGCTATGCCGGACAGCGCCAAGCCCAGTCCTGAATAAACACGTGACCGTCCAAGGCCTGTAACGTCTAATGCGGTGTCCTGCAAAGCAGAAAGCGGTGACGTACGCGCTGCTCTAAGGGCAGGCAACACAGCTGATATAAACGTCGCAGCCGTCCCCACAAGTAGAGTGGTGATGACGGTATCTCGGGTGACTACTAAGCCTCTAGATGGTGTTTCAACACCCAGAATGCGTAGGAATCCACTCAGAGCTTTAGATAGCCCTACACCAGAGAAGAGCCCCAACACGGAACCTATGATGCCGATGATGAAAGATTCAAAGAGGACCATAGCTAGAACTTGTTCACGTGAGGCACCAACGGCTCTTAAAAGAGCCATTTCTTTTCTCCTCTGCGCTGCTGACACAGAGAACACGTTGTAGATGACGAAACTCCCCACCCCGAGAGCTATGTAGGAGAATATCTTCAAAAACAGAGTGAAGAAAGACAGCCCTTTAGCGATAGCGCCTTGAGTCTCTGCAGTGATCTCAGCTCCTGTGAGCACCTCTAGATCGTTAGTGCTCGAGAGAGACGACGCGATAGCAGTAGCTAGCTCATCGTCTGTTTTGCTTCCGTCCCCAACAACCAGTACTGAATCGAACTTGCCTGGTTTGGCGAGAAACTCAGACGAGGTCTCCGGGTCAAACAGCGCAAAAGTAGATCCTCCAGGTGATCGCACCTTACCGTATGAGGCCAGACCTGTGAGCGTGAAAACCCTTGTACCTGATACTGCTGTCACTTTTACTAGGTCACCAACTACGTAACCTGCTTTAGACGCAGTTGCAGCGTCCAGCGCCACCTCTTTGGACCCGACGGGTAGCTTGCCTTCTTCTATGGTCCAAAGGGATCCCTTGTAATCAGATACAACACCACCAAAGGTTGGAGGCCCGGGACCGTCTGAGCCAACTGGCTTCCCATTCTTTCCGATGACGCGCGCGAACGATTGCAGACTGCCTTGAGCGTCGAGTACTCCCGGTACAGTAAGCACCTCTTTTACGAGTGCTGCGTCTATCAGCTGGCGCTCTTCTTGTCCTAGAGCTCCTACCACTACGTTTGATGAGCGAACATACGAGTCTGTGTTAGCAAACACGTCAGAGAACAGCTCGTCAAACGTCACTCGCAGAGTGTCTGAGAAGATGTATGTCCCTGAGAGAAACGATGTCCCTAAAACTACAGAGATAGCTGTCAGGAAGAGACGGGCTTTTCTTGAGACAATGTTCTTCCACAATAAAACGAACACGTCAGCGCCTGATGCTCTTCATATAGTCGAGGACAGTGTCAGGGTTTGGGTTTCTTAACTCTCCTGCAACTTTCCCATCTGCGAGAAAGACAATGCGGTCTGCGAACGACGCAGCTACAGGGTCGTGCGTCACCATGATGATCGTCTGACCCATCTCATCTACTGCTTTTCGCATAAAATTAAGTATCTCTGACCCTGTTGCTGAGTCAAGATTGCCTGTTGGTTCATCAGCGAACACAACAGCAGGACGCGACGAGAGGGCGCGCGCTACCGCCACTCTCTGCTGCTGACCACCAGAGAGCTCGCTCGGCCTGTGCGTGAGTCTCTCCTCCATGCCAACTGCAGCTATAACTTTATTCACCCATTCTTTATCTGGAGATTTCCCGTCTAGTAAATCTGGCAGCACGATGTTTTCATAAGCTGAGAGCGTAGGGATGAGATTGAAGGACTGAAAAACAAAACCGATGTTCCGGCGACGGATGTTGGTCAGCTGACGCTCGGTGAGACCTGACATATCGACGCCATCAAGAAAGACGCTCCCAGAGCTCAAGGTGTCTAGTCCTGCCATGCAGTGCATGAGCGTGGATTTCCCTGACCCACTTGGCCCCATAATGGCTGAGAACTCACCTGACGCGAACTCCACGCTCACACCGTCGAGAGCGCGTACGGCTTCACTGTTAGCTCCGTACACTTTACTTGCTTCAACGGCGCTGGCTGCTGATTTTGTGTTATTCATCTCTCTAGTACCTGTCTTGTTGTCGGTGCCTTTAAAAGGCTGGTTTGCCGTTGTTGGCGCATTTTAAACACCGTGCCTGTATACACGCTTGACGCCCTATAGTGGTCTGGCTTGACGGGTGTAAAAGCAGTCCCTTCTAACAAGAACTAGGTAGAGCTTCTCAACAAAGTAGTGAGGTATTAGTTCATGAAACTTCCGGGCTAAGCAGAGAGATGTCCTAATGCTGCAGGTAAACCTCTAGGTAAGTGGATGAGCCATCAGCGTTACCAAGACAAGAAACTTGCCGCAGGTGCGAGAAGCCTGTCGGGTCAGGAAAGGTACGCCAGGATAGGTATACCTCTAGGTCGGACCTGGGGCGTTTGGGATCTTGACAAGTAGAGGCAAGAGTTCCTCATCGTCTCAAGATAGAGCTGCTAACTGATTTTTGTAAGTACAGCAGGGACTTATCGTACCAGTGAAACATAGCTAGGCATCAGTTGTAGTGAGCGTGGCTCAAGCGAGGTACCTGCCGGTGGGCTGTACACGCGGACAGTGCACGTACATGGCCCAAGTCACAGATACTGCAAGTGATTTCTTCATGCCGTGGTTCAGTGAGGACGCGCAGACTCGGGGCACACAGTTTGAGCATCTGATGTGCTACTGGTTGCTTGTCGATCCACTACGCAAGGATGAGTACGATCTGGTCACCGTCGTCCGATACGAGGACTGGCATGGGCGTTCTGGTCCTGACCTGGGCGTAGACCTAGTGGGTACTGACTCACAGGGTCGTTTATGGGCTGTGCAGTGTAAAGCATACGCTCTGGATACCACCATAAGTAAGGACGAGGTATCAATCCTGGTAGGCGCCTCCCCTGCCGCTAAGTTTTTTGGCAGAATATACATCACAACTTCAAACAGTTTTACAGATAACGCTAAAAGTATAGCCAAAGACAACTCTGTGCTTCTCATCTCTCGAAGTACTCTAGATAGCTCAACTGTTAGCTGGCCCGAGAGTGCGGAAGATCTCCATCTGCTCTTAGATGGTGAAGCTGTGGTTAAGCCAAAGTCTAGCCCGCGAGGCCATCAACAAGACGCTATCGACGCAGTAGTTGACGCGTTCAAGTCTCACGACCGAGCTAAATTGCTTATGGCCTGCGGTACAGGCAAAACTTTAACCTCTCTCTGGATCCAAGAGAAGGTCTTAGGTCTGGGTATCGCGCAGCAAGGTCCTCGACGCACTGTTGTTTTGTTTCCGTCTATAAGTCTGCTCTCTCAAACTTTACATGAGTGGACAAGTCAAAGGTCGCACACTTGGAGACGTCTTGCTGTCTGCTCTGACCAGTCTGTGATGTCCTCTAGAAAAAATGATACTGAAGACTACTCTGATGTGTTAGTAGGGGACTTAGATTTCTCTGTCACCACAGACCAATCTGTAATAGAGGAGTTTCTGAGATCTGACGATGACCAAGTAATTTTTGCAACTTACCAGTCCTCAAAACAGGTCGGGCAAGCAGCTCTGAACTGCGGGATAGAGTTCGATCTGGTCGTTTGCGACGAGGCTCACCATCTCACAGGTAGTTTAGATAAAACCAACTCGAGTGTATTGACTGACGAGAAGTTTCCAACAAAGAAGCGTTTGTTCATGACTGCCACCCCGCGAATCATATCACCTCTGGCCGTCAGCGAAGCTACAGACGCTGGGTACAAGGTCTCTTCTATGGATGACGAAAAGTTGTTCGGCGTAATATCTTACGAGCTGAACTTTGGTAAAGCCATAGCTGGAGATATATTAACAGACTACCAGGTCGTCATCGCTGTAACTTCAGCCCAGTCAGCTAAAGCTCTGGATGTAAATAAGTTTATAGATATAAACAAAACTAAAACCACTACACAGGATCTGGCTTCCACGATAGCTTCGGCTAAGGCGCTAGAGAAGTATGATTTATCTAGATCCATATCGTTTCACAGCACCATTCGCCGTTCTAAAAGTTTTGTACATATTCTGAAAACTCTCTCTACTGAGAGCATCGATGGCGTACCGACAGATCTGCATGCCGACCACGTAGATGGTACAATGCCTTCGTCTGAACGCTTAAAGAAGCTGACTACATTGAAGAAAGGTTCTAGTTCACACAGCCTGTTGGCAAACGCCCGGTGCTTAAGCGAAGGCGTCGATGTGCCTGCTTTAGACGGGGTTATCTTCGTGGACCCGCGTCAGTCTGAGATAGATATAGTCCAGGCCGTAGGTAGGGCTATACGTAAGTCAGCTGACAAGAAAGTTGGGACTGTTGTGATCCCGATAGTCTGCAGCGTGGGTTCAGATGGAGCCGGGCAGCTGGACGCTAAAGGACACAAGAAGCTTCGCCAGGTACTTTGGTCGTTGAGAGCCCATGACGCTGCTCTGGGTGTAGAGATAGACGAGCTCGTGTATTCGCAAAATTTATCTAACCACGGTGTCGCGAGGCTTCCTAGTAAAATAATTATTGAGATTGATGCAGAATACACAGGAGAGGAGCTGCGTAAGTTTGCTTCTGGCATAAGCGTGACGGTGCTAAAAGCCGGCTCTCCTGACGCGGACTGGTCAGAGCGCTATAACGAAGTAGTAGAGCATTACAACAAGAACAACGCCTGGCCTAGTACGATAGATTCTGATCCTGCAGTTAAAGCTCTAGGCAAGTGGGTAAGTCATCAGCGTGATAGCGGGAAGAAACTTGCTTCAGGTGTCAAAAGTGAAATGACCCAAGAGCGTTACGACAGACTAGACAAAACTCCAGGATGGCTGTGGGATTCTTTATCTGATGTTTGGGAGAGTAACTTTGCTGGTTGTCTAGAGTATTACAAAAAGAACAACTCATGGCCTAGTGGGGAGGATTCTGATCCTGCAGTTAAACGCCTTGGTGGGTGGGTAGGCGGTCAGCGCACACAAGGCAACAAACTTGCTTCAGGTGTCAAAAGCAAGATGACCCAGGAGCGTTACGACAGACTAGACAAAACTCCAGGATGGCTGTGGGATCAAAAATCAGATGCTTGGGAGAGTAACTTTGCTGATTGTCTGGAGTACTACGCGAAGAACAACTCCTGGCCTAGTACGATAGATTCTGATCCTGCAGTTAAACCTCTAGGTGTGTGGGTGAGCAATCAGCGCACACAAGGCAACAAACTTGCTTCAGGTGTCAAAAGCCAGATGACCCAGGAGCGTTACGACAGACTCGACAAAACTCCAGGATGGCTGTGGGATTCTTTATCTGATGTTTGGGAGAGTAACTTTGCTGGTTGCCTAGAGTATTACAGAAAGAACAACGCCTGGCCTAGCTCGAAGGATTCTGATCCTGCAGTTAAACCTCTAGGCAAGTGGGTATTTCATCAGCGCGATAACGGAAAGAAACTTGCTTCAGGTGCCACAAGTCCGATGACCCAGGAGCGTTACGCCAAACTAGACAAAACTCCAGGATGGCTGTGGGATCTTTTCTCCGATGCTTGGGAGAGTAACTTTGCTGGTTGTCTAGAGTATTACAAAAAGAACAACGCCTGGCCTAGCACGAAGGATTCTGATGCTGCAGTTAAACCTCTAGGTGCGTGGGTGGGCACTCAGCGCGTGCACGGTAAGAAACTTGCCTCAGGTGCCACAAGTCCGATGACCCAGGAACGTTACGACAGACTAGACAAAACTCCAGGATGGGTTTGGGATCCTTTCTCCGATGCTTGGGAGAGTAGCTTTGCTGGTTGTCTAGAGTATTACAGAAAGAACAACTCATGGCCCAGCACGAAGGATTCTGATGCTGCAGTTAAACCTCTAGGCAAGTGGGTAGGTCATCAGCGTGATAACGGAAAGAAACTTACCTCAGGCTATAAAAGCAGTATGACCCAGGAGCGTTACGACAGACTCGACAAAACTCCAGGATGGTTGTGGGATCAAAAATCAGATGTCTGGGAGAGTAACTTTGCCGGTTGTCTAGAGTATTACAGAAAGAACAACTCATGGCCTAGTAAGATAGATTTTGATGCTGCAGTTAAACGCTTAGGTGAGTGGGTAGGTCATCAGCGTGCTAACGGAAAGAAACTCGCTTCAGGTGTCAAAAGCCATATGACCCAGGAGCGTTATGACAGACTAGACAAAACTCCAGGATGGCTGTGGGATGCTCGTGCTCTTAAAAAATAGCGTCAGGAGATCTTTAAATTTGAGTTTTGGTGCTCTTCGAGAACCCAACACGCAGTTTCTCTGCTATGGCTTCTTGATCTAAAACACCTACGCAAGTCCCCAAGTAGGTGGGGTATGTTATGCCGACGTCTAGGCGGGGGATGAGCTGAGCAAATGGTCGATCTGCCCACACTGGTATGACGTTGTACGGCCAGTCTCCTATAGACGTAGCTAGCGCGGTAGCCGTGTCGTGTATCAAAGAGTGCAACCCTTGAGTTGTGTCCGAGACAATACGTATCTCACCTGAAAAACTCGGCGCGTAAGCGACATACACGGAACCGGATGCATCATCTTTTACTACTAGATCAGCTGCCCTAGCGAAAGACATATCTTTCTCTATGAGATGCGATGAGCCTAAAAGTCGCTCCCAGCGTTCTGCTGGAGCTGCTGAAGTTGTTACGAGCTGCGCATGCAGATGACTTAACGATCCGCCAGCGTTGTGACCTACGTTAATAAATGGAAACACAGTCTTGTGTTGTTCTGCCAGGTTTAGGTAGCGGTCGTGGAACAGATTTAACATGTCACACGCCTCCTCGTTTGGTAGATCCTCGATGGCGTGCACATGGGCTCTTGGGCAGATCAACTCACTGGGTCCGTCGTCGAACACGGGCCATAGGTTCTGGAAAGAGAAAGTGTGAGCCGAGTGCTTGGAGAGTTGCACCTGAGACTGACCGTCGGTTGCGAAACCATCTTCATAGGTGCTACTGGATGCCATCACGCACAAAGGACAGGGACTTCTGTCGGGTGGCATGATTCTAACGGCAGGCGGCATCGGCTTGTTTTTACGTTTAGGATGCACAGATATCACGCCGGTGAGAACGTCTTCGCGCGTTTGTGAAGTTACTGCGAACAGGCTTTCCTGTGACACTTGCATCTACGTTCCTCTTACACGTTGGTGTCTTTAGACGGGCCGCTAGCGCGACGAGTTCGCTTGCGCGGGCGTGAGCTGTTTTGTGGATGCTCCTTCGGCGAAGCTGCTGCGTCAGGGTGTTGCGTCTTTTTATGCGCCTTGTTGATGTAGTCAGCAGGGACAAACTCCAAGACGCCAGTGAGAGGATCAACATGAGTCACAGCACCTTGCATTCTCTGTGAGAGCTTGTGTCGGCGGTCAACTACTAAAACACCAGCAACGCTTGTGCCGATAACGCGCACTCGGTAGCTTCTTGAGTCTTTGCGCGGAGTGTTAATCATCGACCCGACCTGTAGCTCGTGTTGCGACTTGAGTTGAATGCCTTTCATGGCTTCTGCACGTTCGCTGTCTCTTTGCGCAAGGTCCGCGCGACGCCCTACGATGTTGATGTTGGAGCACTGTTCGCCTAGATCTCCGAGCTCTACTTTTTTTGCACCAGCCAGATAAGCATGGACGGAACGATGCGTTAATAGGTCGGCATACCTTCGAAGAGGTGACGTGAAATGTACGTACATCGGAGAGCCGAGACCAAAATGAAGCCCTGGCTCGTAGGTGTAGGTGGCTCGTGGCATGATCTTCAAAACTGCTTCCCAGAATCGTCGCTCATCGGCCCGCTCTGAGTACTGCGACGCAAGGGCGGCGAAAGCCTGAGGACTGAGAGTTTCAGTCACACGCAGAGGCGCGATCACTTCGTTCAGTGCCTCAAAGTCTTCTTCTTGAAAGCTAGAGTGTGTCCTGTAGATCGCTGGCATGTTTCGACTGTGGAGCCATTGAGCTACAACTTCGTTAGTGGCTACCATGAGGCGCTCTACCAACATATGGGCTGGCTCTTCAGCACGCGTAGCTTCAGAGGTTTCAGACTCATCAAAGCGCCAAGCTTCCACACCGCCACGTGCTCGGCGCTGCACACCAAGACGGGACGCAGCAGCATGCAAAAGGTGCAGCACAGCAGTTTTGTCTTGGTTGCTGCCAGAGGTGTCTCCCGCGATGATTCGCGCAGCTTCTTTGTATGACACCCGTTCGTTTGACTGCACAAGGCTCGCGTACACCTCGTGTGACTTAACGAGACCAGCAGGAGTGACGAGCATCTCCACAGTAAGAGTGTTGCGGTCTTTCTTCGGGATCAGCGAGAGATAGTTTGATGCTAGATCTCTAGGAAGCATATGACGGGTGTAGGCGGGTAGATAAACAGACGTTGGAATAAACGCCGCAGCTTTATCAATAGCAGACCCTGGAGTGACGTGGTTTGAGACATCTGCAATGTGAACGTAGAGACGTACGTCGCCGTTCTCTGCAATTTCACAAGAGAGCGCGTCGTCAAGATCTTCTGACGAGTCGTCATCAATCGTGATCGTGTAAAGAGATGTTAAGTTACGACGCTCGATGCGTCGGTTTTTGAGGCGTTCAGTTTGAGCTTCCTTTGGGAGTTCCAACGGCAGACGGTAACGTGCCATAACACGCTCTGTGATCGCTTGCGCATCTAGTGGATCTTTGTAAGTGCGTAAGATCCTAAACGGCTCCAACTGCACCAAAGCAGCACTTCCTTTGGGAAGGTTCTTGGAAGCTGGAGTAGGTGGCAGAACCATACTGCCGACAGCCTTGTCGACGATCAGTGACCCACCTTCATGGACGTCGCATACAACAGTTTTCAACCCGCGCTCGATGAGGGAGACTTTGATTGCTTCCGTGCCTTTGATTTCGTAGTTCACAAGGTCGCCAGACAGAATACCTGCCATGTTCTTTTGGGAGACGTACAGGTCAGGAAGGTCCTTGCACGTGACGAAACCAAAACCTCGAATGTTGTAGTTAACTACGCCTGAGTAGATTTCTGAGGCGGGATTCTTCTTCTGTGTAGTCATGTTATTTTCCATGATCTCTCTTTTCTGCGTCTACCTATGTAGAGCGCTTATCCTTATAAAGTGCTGGTTGTCCGCTCTCTGGCACGCGGGAAACCCGTTAAAATGAAGCCATCTGGCGCCTTTGGTAGAACAGGGACAGTGCGAACACATGAAAACTTCCCAATTCAAACGCCGTTACGCCCTCGGACTGCTCGCCTTGCTGTTTGCAGCTGGTTGCACGGTTAGCGGGGAGAAAGCCATAGAACCCACTGTCCCAGTGAGCACAGAAGCTGGCAGCCTGGTTTCTGGTGAATCGGACTGCCCTGACAGCAACTCTTTCGAGCAGCAAAAGCGGAGCTTTTCATCAAAGCCACGCGAGTGCCTCACACCAGGTGTTAGTTACCAGGCTGTTATTGAGACTAACTACGGAAGCTTGACAGCTGACCTATACAGTGACTCGGCTCCCGTCACTGTCAATAATTTCGTCTTCCTTGCGAAATACGGTTACTTCAACGAGACGATCTGTCACCGTGCGATACCTGGTTTTGTAGTCCAGTGCGGTGACCCAACAGGTAGAGGCAACGGCGGACCTGGGTACGCTATCGCTGACGAACTGCCGCAAGCTGGCTCTTATAAGGTCGGTTCTCTTGCAATGGCGAACGCCGGTTCTGGTACAGGTGGATCGCAGTTCTTCATTGTTAGCGGAAAAGATGGCGAGAGTCTGCCGCCGAACTATGCTTTATTTGGACAAGTCACTCAAGGAGTTGAGGACGTACTAACAAAGCTTGACGCGCAAGGCAACCCAGAGCCGTCTTCTAACGGTGTTCCGCCACTGTCTGAGATTCGCATCCTGAGCGTGAAGATACTCGAGAAGTAGGACCAGAGAATCAACAACGCTGTAGTGCGTGCATGCGCGTCTACTAGTCGGCACGTTATTCTCTATACGCGGGTATAGTTCAGTGGTAGAATGTTAGCTTCCCAAGCTAAAGATGCGAGTCCGATTCTCGTTACCCGCTCCAAGCTTCCGTAGCTCAGTGGATAGAGCACAAATTTCCTAAATTTGGTGTCGCATGTTCGATCCATGCCGGGAGCACCAGGGGGTATGCACCTAAGTCTGGTGTTTTATGCACCTAATTCTACTTCGTCACTTACAGGGCTTAATACAGGCAAAATTGACGGTGTTACATGTCTTTGGACCCAGTTAGCAAACAGTCGAATTTCGATTAGAAATACCCAGTGAAAAGCAGTTCGGCGGCCGAGCCTGCTAAACGGTTGCCATAGACGCTCCTTGAGGCTCGGTAGAGACTTGTGTCCTGCCGTCTAGCCGCCACGGTGTTAAACGTAAGTTCAATAGATTAAGACCGCAAGGTACTAATCGTGGTCGTGGCAAACAAAGATGGCTTAGGATTGTCTTGTACGACAAACCTAAATAACCGGAACCCACGTTGAACTGAGAGTTTAAGGGTACAAACTTAGACTCTTGAGGTAACCGCAATCTTCGGTAAAATTAGATAACGGAGAGACCTCCTCCAGAACAAACCTTTTGCGTAAGTGATCGGTTTGTTTCTATACACCCCCACCAGGCACCTTCTGACCTGCTGGGCTACATGAGATCTAGCTTTAGACGATCCTTCTCGCATCTCTACGAGGATCAAGCGCAGCAGCCCCGCTGCCGTGTGCTGCCAGCTACCCATTAGAGCTAATTTGCCAGCAGTCGACATTTGATGGCCTGTCGTATTTGGAGACGAGAACACCAGTTAGCAAACAGCCGAATTTCGATTAGAAATACCCCGGGAGCTAGGGATCAAAGCCCGTGTCTATTGGGCTAGGGAATTAGGTGCATACCCCGTGTACACCCTATAAAATAGGCGGGGTGCGAATACAGCGAACACGGGAGGGGATCCAACCGTGTTCGTGTGGCTAGTTCTAAGAAGAACGACCATGTCGATCGAGGGCGTGGGCCATGAGGTGCTGACGATCGACCGTGCAGGTTAGGAACACATCCACATAGTCACTCTTGTGAAGCACAGAGAATAACTTTGTTATGATGTCTCCGTCTAGCATTGACGCAGGGGCGTTGAGAAGTACTTCGCGAGCTGCGTAATTAAACTTCTCGTAGTCCGCATCGTCTATACCGTTGTTGGGACGGTTTGTGCGCTCGGGGACGAGGGCCAGGATTGCTTCGAGCTTCTGCTCTGCCTCAAGGTTCGGCAGAACCTCATATGGGAATCGAAGTTTCTTCAATACTGGTAGTGGGCGGTCGTTGGCACGACAGCGGTGGTTACAGCAACAGCAGTTGCTGTGGTAGTGGTTTGAGGTTGAAGAGCACATGTGTTCTTCCTTTCTTTTAGTGAATCCCTCCGCGGCTGAAACCAGATTGCGGAGGTTGTCTTGAACTATTGAGGCTGGGTAAGGAACGCAACTCGATGCAGCCCTCACACGTGCTGCATTCCGACTGATCGACGTGGATGAAATATCCCGGCTTCGTAGCATGGCTCAGGTGCAGCAACATCTACTTCCACGAGCTCATACGTTATCGACGCTGCGGACTGCTGCCCAGGGGAGTGCATATTCATCGAAATCCCTGGTAACGACCATGAGCAGTGACTGTATTTAGAAGCTGGCGGCTTCGCGGACACGGTTCCCTATAGGAGCGGTTCTGGAGTGCTCGTCATATGCGACAGCTCGCTGAGGAACCGTTTGACAGGCACCTACTCAAGCGGACGATGAATTAAGTGAAAGCCTTTTCCATACTATGTCTGCCCGCCTTGGGTGCTGGTCTGGTATTCCTGGTTACTGACTCAACCACTGCTGCCATCTGCGGGCTCGTGATAGGTGTTCTCATCGCGGTAACACCTGCCCTCAAGAAAGCTGTCTCCACAATCGCACAAATTATTGGTAACGCCTTCTTTGTGCTTGGAGCCGTGTTTGTAGTTTTGCTCATGCGTAGCGTGGCGCCACATAAAGATCAAGGGTCGTGGAGAGGCTCTCCAGTACGTGGGGTCTCTAGTAGTGCCTATTCAAAGATACCTAGAACTAGATCATGGCAAAGTGTTGTGCGCAGTACCGCTGTACTTGTTTTTCTGGTAGCCCTTTTGGATACAGCTGTTGGGAGCGTGCTTACAGATCCTCCTCTCGTCGATCCTTCTGAGCGACTAGAGAATCTTCCCAGCGTGCTTCCTGGCGACATTGAGTACCAAGTGCAACTAGATGGCGAGCAGCTCTATCTCACCCCAACCCCTGGCGCGAGATGGCGTTTAGACAACATACGGTCAGAGACGACCAACTGGGACGCTGACACTGGGCGTAAGACTTACGGATCTTCTTTGGTAACTCTAGAGTCTCAGAGAGTAGCGGTGATCGGTGGAAGCTCTGCTTTTGGTCTTGGGCAGAGCGACGATATGACGATCGCGAGTGAGTTGGCAGAGGCGCTCGGTACTTCAGGACAGAACATACAGGTATCAAACTTCGGGGTGCCTGGCTACACGACCGTGCAGGCAGTGCGCGACCTAGAAGACCGCATGCAGAACGGCCTACGCGTTGATGTGGTTGTTGCTTACACTGGGGCGAACGAGGTATACCTTGGCTTTGGAGGGCGGCGAGTTCCACAGACGTTGCTTGAAGGTGCAACGAAAGTACCAGATGGTCCTATTACTTGGTGGCTCAATAACTCAGCGATATCGCGTATCGCTGGTCGTGACCCGGTATTTCGCAAACCACTTATGCGTCTTGTACTACAAGAGACTAACTCTGACGGGTCGTGGAAACTGTCTGAGCAATCTTTCGGGGAGTCTGTAAAAGACTCTATTTATAACCTAGAAAAAGGTTACGATGCGCTTCAAGAGCTTGCGCAAAAGCACCAGTTGAAGGTCGTTTTTGTATACCAGCCAACTTGGCTTGAGGCGCAATTAGTCCCGCTCGATAAGGAAGCTATCCATCTTGACAATTTTGCTCGCGAAATGCTCGGTTCTGCTTGGGCAGAGGTGCGCTATTTGTTTTTGAAGACTCATACAGACGTTATCGACGCTAGAGGATTTGTCGACAATAAAGTCTGCTGGATCGATATTAGCCACACTCGCGGCAAATGCAGCGCTGATGTTGCCCTTCAAATAGTCAGCGACCCAAATTGGTCACGCGCTTTAGCAGGAGTGTCGAAATGAGCAGGATTCTCGGTATCTCAGCCTTGTACCACGACAGCGCCGTTGCTCTTGTAGAGGACGGAGTCTTAGTAGCTGCCGCGCAAGAGGAACGCTTCACACGAAAGAAACATGACAGCGCACTACCCGCCTTGGCTCTCACCTGGCTACGCGAACAGCACGACTTAGACGTAGGCATCGACCACGTTATCTTCTACGAAAAACCGCTCGTGAAACTTGATCGTATTACAAGAGCTGGTGCAAGCTCTATTCGCGAAGTGCTGCACGCTGCGAAGGGTCTTAGAGGTTTCACAAAAGACAAACTACTCGTCGAGGCATCAATAGCTGAGTTGCTAGAGAGCTGCGGAGTTGCTTGGTCTGGTCGGCTCCAGTACGCAGATCACCATCTAAGCCACGCCGCTAGCGCGTTTTATCCATCTCCGTTTGAAGAAGCAGCTGTGCTCTGTGTGGACGGAGTTGGTGAATGGACTTCTTCGTCTCTGTGGAAAGGGACAGGTTCTACATTAGAAGCCCTAGAGGAAGCACACTTTCCGCATTCGCTCGGATTGTTCTACGCAGCTATGACACAGCTAGCAGGGTTTAAGGTAAACAGCGGAGAGTACAAACTCATGGGTCTTGCTCCTTACGGTGTACCACGTTTTAGGGAGCTACTTGGTCAAGAAGTCGTTCATGTCAGAGATGATGGGAGTATCAAACTCAACATGAAATACTTTAGCTTTACGAGAGCCAACCAGATGGCAAACCCTCGTCTGCTAGAGCTCCTCACTGGTAGTCGTGCGCCAACAGCTATGGCTTCTTTGTCTGGGGAGCCTACACAGCTCGCGTGCGACATAGCAGCGTCAGCTCAGTCTTTATGCGATGAGGCCGTGTTGAAAGCAGCACGGCATGCCGTAGAGATAACAGGATTAAGGAACTTGGCGCTTGCTGGAGGAGTTGCTTTAAACTGTGTTTCTGTCGGATATCTTCTTGAGCAGGGGGCTGTAGATCGCGTGTTTGTCCAACCGGCCGCGAGCGATGCTGGTGGTGCGCTCGGGTGCGCAATGGCGCTCGCTGCGTCTCTCGGGGAACTCCGTCGCGACTGGGTCAAACAAGAAACTGACGCTATGCATGGCGGCTTCCTCGGATATGAGCTGACCACTACAGAGGTCAGTGATGTAATACAAAAGCACGATCTCAACACAAAACAACTTGGTACGAGCTCTATGAACAAAGAGATAGCACGGCTGCTTTCTGAAGGCCATACTGTTGCTTTGTGTCGCGAACGCGCTGAGTACGGTCCACGTGCTCTTGGTAACCGTTCTATTTTAGCCGACGCCAGAGACCCAGAGTGCCAGACAATCTTGAACGTGGCCGTAAAGCAGCGTGAATCCTTCAGGCCTTTTGCACCAGTAGTCCTTGAAGAAGACGCCAACTTCTGGTTTGATGCGCCATTTGGGGACCATTACATGACTACTGTTGCGCATCTTAAAGACGAACTACGGATCGCCCAGACAGAGTCCCGTAGTGACGGTGTTATCGCGCAAGTTCGCCAAAAACGCTCTTCTATCCCGGCAGTCACTCATGTCGACTACAGCGCCCGCGTACAGACCATTCCTATCGAGCACCCACTACGCGAAGTTATAGAAGCATTCAAGTCGCACACTGGTGTTGGAGTGCTTGTCAATACGTCATTTAATCGACGCGGCGAGCCGATCGTACAAACTGCGAATGATGCGTACAAGTGCTTTAAGCAGACTGCCATCGACTACCTCGTGCTTGGTGACCATCTCATCGCACGAGCAGACAATCAGCACGAAGCAGCTTCTGTGGCGGTGGATGTTCTGGAGCTTGACTGATGAAGAGCTTTTGTCGTCGTGTGAGTAACGCATGGCGTTTGATGAAAGACGCATGGCGAGGTGGGGCACCAGGGCGACGCTTGTTACTTGCCTTGCTCGTGTTGCTTCTCTTGAGCGTAATTGCAACTACTCTCACTGCCGCTGCACACGGGCTCGTGTACACGCTGTTCTAGGATGCACAGACAGTGACGGCACTTGGTGCTAGGTGCATCTTTCTCGATTGCTAGACACACACTACGAGCGCAGAACAGTAATGCTTATGGGCATGTTTGACGAGTTCTCCACAATGAAAGAACTGCCGCTCCCTGTCGGACTACCTGCGGAGCGTCACACTCAGTTCATCCGCGAGATACCGAAACTCGGGTTTCAAACAAAAGATTTTGATTGCGTACTGGACAGCTATGTCCTGACTGAAGATGGTGCATTGATGCGGAAATCGTGCTCATGGGACACTAGAGAAGTACTCAGTGAAGAGCGCGTCGAGTTTCACGGAAGGTTTGAAATACACACTATTTTCTTTGCTGATGACGCAGGGCTGCAAGAAAACAATGGGGTAGCTATACGACTACTCGGACCAGACTTTCAAGGAGAGGCCTACGCTGTCTCGTACGTCTTAAAATTCACCGACGGGTGTCTTGAAGCCGTTGAGCAGCCCATCGCGACACGTCTGTAGTCTCGATTCCTGAAAAGCAATAAGAGCCCGGACTGGGTCCATCGCTTTTGTGCGATCTCGTGGTTACATAGAAGGCAACCACACTGGTGCCGTAAGAGTCTTTACGAAACTAACTAGAATTCATGCCCTTCCAGGCCTGTGCGCACTGTGCTTTGCTGTGAAGTATCGCAAGGAAGATAGACGACTCGTACGGGCAGTACGTACTGTGTCGGAGTCGTGCATGTCGCCGTACGAACTGCCGGATCGGTGGCATTGCTTTGCTGTGATGGAGGCGTTACGTATGTACCCTCAAGTAAAGGCAGCTTGGGATCTACCATCTGCTGGTCAAGCCTATTTGCCTAACAACTCGAAAGGTACATGGCACGTCACGTCGCTATGTCCAGCTTCCATGTGGAGCAGTACAACGGGCGCTCTTGTCGAGGTGGAAGAAGCCTTACAAAACTTATGCCACCACTGTCAGGCACTACTAACCACCTCTGCTGGTATTGCATCTTTACAAGGAGATGGTGTGCGGTGGGACGCTTCGCCACTGTCAGAAGCTTTACTTGTGTCGTTACTGTTCGCACTTTCACACCCAGAGTCAAAAGCGGCACACTCGATGTTTGGGTGGATCACTCAAGAAGCGCGACACGCCGCATACTTGTCCATGGACCGGGATCGCGGTGGGTGTCCTGCGCTGTCTGCTGCACTCAATCGAAGTGCTGAGCATAGAGAGTCATTACTGTCTGAAGTCGGAGTTTGTGTATCTCTTGAAATAGAGACTTCACTCTTTGCTCCCATATTGTCCGTACCTGGTGGTCATTTACTTCTGAGCGACGAAGCCCGTATTTTAGGGGAGAACGTACTTCTCACTAACGCTTCGTACAGTCCAGTCTCAGAACGTGGGCCAGTAAAGATGCAGGTTCTGCCATTTTCGGACGCCTTCACTACAGATCTGTTTGGAGCCCTGTCCGTAGCTGGACTTCCAGTTGGTGAGGCCTCACAAGCTGCTCTTCTGTTGTGCAGGCAACACTAGAGCCCGTTTGTAGACAAGTCAGCGTTGAATGACCCTTCTAGACTTTCGGAGATCTCTACGCGACGGCTCTCACTCTTGTCATGGTTTTAATTACTCGGCTCTGTTTGGAGCATCATCGAAAAACTTACCGTCTTCGAGCTCGCTGGATTCCAACGACTCGGTATCCAACTCTGACTGTTCAACATCCATATTGTTTAACCAGGACAGCCCGTTTTCTGTGATGGCGTACACCATTGATGGGCGGCCGACTTTACCGTTATGGTCTCGGCACTTCTCAACTAGACCGCCAGACTCTAACTCCTGTATGACCGATGGGAACATGACAGAACTTCCGATAGCAATGCGAAGCTCTGTAGAAGTTGTTTTTTGATTGGTCTCTGAGGCTGTGCGCAAGTAGTCAAGAACTTTTCGTGAGAGATTTGCCGATGGGTCTGCGCGACGGGAGTTGCGGCCCCTGGATCCAAATTTACCCTCGTTCTGTGGTTCAAGAGCAGGGAACACGCGCTGCATGACTAACGATAACTGTTCCCCCATACTGAAAACTCGAGGCTGTAGCAAAATAGCCTCGACGCCGTCTTCCACTAGACCTTCAGCAACAGCAAGCTCTTCGGCTGTTACATACGGAGTGATCACTACTAGTGCGGGTTTTTCGATAACTGATTCCCCGAGTTCCGCGAGATCAAGAGTGTTGCCAGCAAAGTCAGAGAGCATGCTGAGTGCTTTTGTAATGTCTACTTCGACACTCATGTGGTCGCGCAGGTAACCGGCATATATCTCAGCTATGCGCCACATGTTGGAATTACGAAGCTGACATCCGTATGTGTAGGCCTGCCCGAAGCTGTGCATGTCTGCGTTGATCTTCATCTCAACGACGTAAAGGAGTAGATCCTGATCGATGAGCAGCAAGTCAAGAGTAAGACCTCTACCTTGGCGTGCGGCTGCTCTCACAGAGACTTGCTTTCCAATAGTCTCCAAAGCAGTGACGCCTAACACTTCAGCTAAACTTGGCGCGAGCGTAGCAACTACCTTCTCTAGCTCTAATTCTGATGCGTAGACGTCACCAATGAGTCTCTCCTCGTTTGAGGAAACGAGAGTGCCATCGGGGGCGATGTTGAACATCTTGAGTGTCATGCCGTGGCACAGTGCGGCTTCCAAAGAGGTCGGCTTGCAGCCTGCGGACTAATCTGAGAACGCGGGCATCTGGCATCTTTTACGATCTGGACCTTGCGGCTTGCTGTTATGTAGAGATAATCCTGCGTGCGTCATTTTGCTGACCAGGCAGTATGAATTCCATGGATCGAGATGAACAAACAACACTAGCTGCAGACCGTATGACTAGAGAGATACTAGACGCTTTTGATACGCAGGATGAACGACTGCGCGCGGTGTCAGACCTTTGTTCGGCAACGTCTTCACAAGAAAGGCGAGAGGTCGTTCTTTCTATTAAAGAAAAAGCACTCTTTCGGCGCCTATCTGATGGTCGTCAGTAAGACCTAGTTAGGCTGATTTCTTTATGTTTGCGGTCCCATGCACGGATCGCGAAACCGCACGCAATAGACGCCACTGCAGAAGAAACTCCCATTGCGTACACAGATACAGCTGCGATAGGACCACACCACAGGGCTCCAAATTGAGCTCCTACGCCTAGTCCTAGTGAACATAACGAGAGCGCTACTCTGTCGTTTTTGTCTGAAGCTTTACGTATGATTGCGGACTGAGCAGTGAATGCGCAGATACCTGAGACCAGCCTAGAAGCACACAGAAGCACTAGGGACTGAGTACCAACCAACCAACCAAGCGAACTACACGCGAGCAACACGCCGCAAGCTAGAGGACCGTAAGTGCGTGGTGGTCTCAATCGTTCGATCGCTGGGACGACGAGCGCTCCTACTGCGTAGCAAACCATGGCAAGCCCCATCCACTGAGAGCCAAAGCCTCTAGCGACTAAAGTGGCAGCAAGAGCCAAAGGACCGTATCCTGCTAAAGCAAGCAGCAGTGCCGGCAAGAAAGCAGAACCCCAGGCAGCTCTTGTAGGGGGCAGCTGGTCTGTTTCCTCAGGTTCGTACTTGGGGTGCCACAAAGCAAGCGACACTGCTTGTAGAGCGATGAGCAGACAACTCACGAATAAACCCCAAGGTCTCGACAGCGCGAACGCTACGCCGACAAGAACCTGGGCGATAGCTTGTCCGGACATCCCGAAAGCGCCCACCTGAGAGATACGACCCTCACTTGAGGCAATCAAACTTGTGCCGTACAGAAGATTCCCTGCGGCAAATAAGCTAAAAACTAACGCAGCAATCTGCCAAGAGCCGAGGTAAGCGGCAAGCACCACAGCAAAAGAAGATGCGATGGCCAGAAATAGTCTAGATGCGTAGTTTGCGTACCTGTTACGGTGCTCGACGAACACCGAAATCAGGCGGCCAAGAACGCCCACTGCCCCTACAACACCTATGTACGCTGGTCCGTACCTGAGACCAATTGTTGCCGCTATACAAGCCAGCGTAGCGCCCGTGCCGAGACCATCTAGGGCTGCAGCTACATGGAGTCCTCTCGTCTTTTGCACGCTTTTTAAGGTGCGTGAATTGTTCCAAGTGTCGCGTTCCCGGAACGTGCATAAGTCACCATGTGGCGCACTCTTAACATGATGACTTTAACCAGAGCTACAGAGACTACTGACAACCTGAGCTGGCAAGGGACAGCGGCGCCCTTCTCAGAATTGGCTGTTAGTGAGCGCAGGGAACTCAGGGACCTTGACCGATACCTGTGTCGTTCTCTCGGCACGCGGATGGTTCAGCTCTCTCAAAGTGCAGATACATGGCCAGAGAGCATCGCTACGTCTCTTCAAGAGTGGTGCCTTACGTTACGAGAGCACGGTGACGTGCTTGTGTGGTACTCAGAGAGGGAGCTCTCTGATGAGTACGACGCATTAGCTACTGCCTACGAAGAAAATCCAGATGACGAAAAACTTATCGAGAAATTAACACTCGTAGCGTACGATCGAGACGAGCTAGACACTGCCCGGGCGCAGTCGTCCCTTAGGTGGGTTTCAGAGGTGTTACCACATCTGTGGGGGTGAGGCGCTTTTAGAAAAGGTGCTTTATTGACGCACTCTTGTATCAATCCTGGTCTGTGACGGATTGAGGCGGACTGTATAGTGTGTGGAAAATGTTGACACAACACCTAAAAACACGGATAGCCGCGTTGTAGAGCTGCCAACAGGCGTCATGCATCCGCGCCCATTCGATGCTAGCCGTACGCTGGTCGCCGCTGTTGCGTGGCTCTCTGCGTGCGTCTCACTGTTCTGGCTGTTTTCGCATGTTGTCGGCGATGCTGCAGCTGGGGTATCTTGTGTCGTTGTAGCTCTTCTGGCTGCCGTGGTTTTGAATAAAAAAGATGCTCGTAGGGCGGCGTGGGTTTCCATACAGCTCGCACGCTGTGAGCCGTTATTGGCGTATAAGCATGAGGCGGGCTGTGCTGTGGACTTCACATTCGACCAAGGCACGATGTCGGTAGTTGACGCTAGATGGAACAGGAGGCATCGTAAACAGCTCTCACCAGGGATGAAGCATCTGCCGTTGTTCGTGTGGGACGATGACTACGTTAGTGAGTGGCGTGGAGCTGAGGACGATGTACTACTCACAGATTTAACTTACGACGAGGCTTTAGGCGCCTCTCAACTTGTCCTCAAGGACACAACCTTTGACGTAGAGATGCTCTTAGAGAAGCGTCCCGGACACCCTGTGCGTCTGATGGCGGTC
>Ga0209296_1000259_pt1 | contig 45615 bp, 36 predicted proteins | sample S_130206_EF_Meta_FD_187319 | JGI IMG/M metagenome (GOLD analysis project Ga0209296, IMG submission 187319) | Freshwater microbial communities from Lake Simoncouche, Canada to study carbon cycling - S_130206_EF_MetaG (SPAdes) (version 2) | ecosystem: Environmental > Aquatic > Freshwater > Lake ...
CCGACAAGAAAATTGCAATATATATTGCGGATGAATTGGATAAAATTCCAATCGACGGTTCTAAACTTTATAGAGGAATGTCTGAGAAGGAGTATAATATTTTAAAGAGTACTGGTAAAGTTACGTCGAGAGGTAGAGGAAATACCAGAAACATTGTGGGTAGTTATCTAGCGAGTGATTTTAAATTGGCAGCTAGGTTTGCGTTGGTCAACTACAGAGACAAGAGAGAAGGTATAGTGGTTGTAATAGATAAGAGTAAGTTACCTGATTTAAAAAATGTAGATCCAGGTAATTATGTTACTAGTTATATACCGATAGAATCAGTAACCAAAATTATAGATTTAAAAAAGTTATGAGTAATATTAAACTAACAAAGGCCGACGCCGAAAAGAAAGTGTATCAATTAACCGAAGATCTTTTACATGTTAGAAAAGATTTTAAGGGTGTAGCTAGTGGATACAAAGATCGAATGAAAGAGATTGAAAGTGAGATTAAAGCTATCGTAGAAGAAGCTTCAGCTGGAGATCCAACTAAGTAAAACAAAACCCGGTGTAAAAACCGGGTTTAATTTTTTATTGTTTGGTGATTGCTTTGAAAGTGCCGTCTTTCAAATTAAGACTACCGTCGCCATATTTTTGGCTCAAGGAATTTAGAATATTAGATTCTTCTTGTTGGAGTTTTTTCCAGTTATCAAATATTTCGGTTCGTTTATTTTTCAAGTCTTGTAACTGTTGTTCCAAGTCTGTTTTTTCCAATTCTAATTGTCCTAATGTATAAATAGATTGTTGATAATCTGATTGTAATTTAGCAATAGATTGCATTTCTGTGTCAGTAAATTTTACGATATCGCTCATATTTTAACAATATATATCTGTGCCATGTGAATTTTAGTTATTTTAAATTATTTGATTAAAATTAAATTTGACAACGTTCTAAATGTATGTATTATTAGATTATAGTCTAAGGCTGGTAATCTTTGACTATTATATGTATACCAATTATTAAACACGCAATGTAGTTGTAAATATGTTAGCCAAGAATATTATATCAAACGAACGACAATCAAAGTATGTCGTTATCAGAAACGGTCTGAGAGTTTCAGATTTAGAATATCAGAATAGGGACGAAGCTAAGTCCGAATACGATCATTGGAGCAAAGTTATTGCACGTTGGCCAGATGGTAGTAAGCTTGAAATCGTTGAAACGAAAGGTAAATAATGAATACTGAAATATTTGGATTAAAAGAAAAAATTGCTAGGGCTACTAGCGATCAAGAAATAGCAAATCTATTGACTATTGGTAATACATATAAATTTGCAAGTGCTAGAACCCGTGCTTCATGGAAGAATACAGGTTTTAAAGTTCTTGAAAATCTGAAAAATGCTAATCAGCCAAAGAAAGAAATGTCTGATGTTAAACCCACCAAGTCAAAAAAGACACCTAAGTAAATCAAGATTATAATTTGTTTGAAAGACGTTACGTTAGTAACGTCTTTTTTAGTTTATGGTTGATATTTATTACGTGAATGACAGAATCGTTTCATGTACTGACTTTGCCATCTGATTATGAAGAAATGGAAATCTTCATAAAAAATAACAAAGTCAAATTGACAGAACAAATTGTTTTATCGGTGCAATACGCACTAAGCAATGGATTTTCTTCTGTAGAGGTATTTAACTTTGAGGATTCTGATTTTATCGTCATATTAGATCAATCCAATTTCAAAGATAATATAGATAACGTTTTTGAGTATTATATTAAAACTGAACAATATGAGTTTTGTGATCGGTTAGTTAAATTAAAAAAACAAATAGAACAACATGAACAAAAGCACCAAGAAAGACACAAGTCCAAAAGTTCACCAAAACGCAAAAATTAAAGATTTGATTAAAATTGATAATCGTATATTAACACCGAAACAAATTGAACTTTTAGAATTATTACAACACAAAAATACAAAATGTGTCTTTATTTCTGGTCCGGCTGGAACTGCCAAGACATATACATCAATATTAGCGGGTTTAAACTTATTGAATCATAAGAGAGTGAGTGAAATAGTATATGTTAGAAGTATAGTTGAAAGCAGCGATAATAAATTAGGATTTTTGCCTGGTGAATTGGATGAAAAAATGAATCCGTACATCCAACCATTGATAGACAAATTAGAAGAGTTGGTACCTCGATGTGATATTGAAAAGTTAAAACAAGAAGAACGTATCCACGGATTTCCAATCAATTTCTTACGTGGATTAAGTTGGAATGCTAAATGTATTGTAGCAGACGAAGCACAAAACATGACTAAGAAAGAACTTACTACGTTAATCACACGTGTAGGTGAATTTAGTAAATTATTCATTTGTGGTGATCCGGATCAAAGTGACATCAATAGCAAAAGTGGCTTTGTACCTATGATGAATGTATTTGATGATGAAGAAAGTCGTAATAACGGTGTATACGTCTTTAAATTCGATGAAGAGGATATAGTGAGAAGTGGATTAGTCAAATTTGTATTAAAAAAACTTAAAACTCTGCTATAATTATATTTATATATTATTATGGCAGTATTATCTAATAACGGAAGATTAATTTCTAGTTTACCCGCTACATCAATCATTAGCGCTACGGATGAATTTTTAATTCAATCTAACGGTATTACTAAACGTACCTCATATGCAGCGCTAACAAGTTCTATTTTAAGCGCTGCTAGTTTCAATCCGTTTATTAATCAGGTAAGATTTACAAACGCCAATAATAAATTTACCGGTAGTTTTTATGGAAATGTATATGGTACCTCTACAGGAACTAACATAACCATAACTGCCGGAGACGGATTAAGTGGTGGTGGTGTATTAACGTCAAACAGATCTTTAGCGGTTGATTCTACCGTAGTAAGAACTTCGGGTACACAAACTGTAGGTGGTTCAAAAACGTTTTCTTCTACAATTCTCGGAAATATAACATCGACTGGAACAAGTACATTTAGCACTATAGATGTTAATGGTGGTACCATCGATGGCGCCACCGTAGGCGCTTCGTCTGCTACAACTATTATAGGTACAACAATTACTGCAAATACGGGATTTGTCGGTAGTTTAACTGGAAATGTAACTGGTAATTTAACCGGAGACGTTTATAATTCTACTACAACAAAAGTATTAGAAAGTGGTAATACTACTACAACACCAAATGGTGGGGTTTCATCCGCATATTTTTACGGAACTTCTTCTTACGCAAATCAAGCTCTTACAGCTGCTTATGCGGCTACAGGAGGAACCATTATAAATGGTATACCAACTGCCGGTACCAGATATCAACTTTTAGCTAAAAATACTAATACTAATTATGATGTTATTTGGACAAACCCACTTACAGCTAGTACAGTAGGTGTTGCAGATTATTTAACGGTTTGGGACGGTACAAGAACATTAAAGAATTTAAATAATTTTTATTGGGATGGTGTAAATTCATATGTAATTGAAACTCAATTACAAGTAAACAAAGGAATAAAAGTTCTAAATGGTGCTTTTACTGGTTCTGGTGTAGGATATTCACAAACAGTAACGGTACCTACAGGCATAGGGGCTACTCAATATAAACTTATAAGTGGACATACATATTCATCGGTTTTCTTAAAATTAAGTTCTAGTGCATATTGTACAATGTCTTTGATGAAAGGACAAACAACCTCAGTATTTGTACAAAATAGTGGGAATTATAAAGTTTTAAAGTGGTCCGGTAGTTTGGATGGGGGAACTACAGCATCTACAAAAGTTTATTGGAAAAACGGATTAAGCGCATCTATTACTCAAGGAGACCAAAAGAAAGATATTATAACATTTGTAAACATTAATGATAAAATATTTGGTAGTACAGTTAATAATTTTCAATAAAATATATGAACTTTCCATTTTCTTTTTGGCAAGCAACAACTTCGGGTGGTGGTACTAGTTATACTTTTAGTGATTATTCCGATCCAGGTAGTTTTTCTACTTGTAAAACTACTATTAGAAACTTAATAACCGCACAAAGTTTGAGTAATATTGGTGCCGATACTAAGAAAGTATTACAGTTTATTGTTAATAGATTGACAGTTGTAACGAATGTATCAAATACAAATTCATGGTCTCCGTATGGCACCACTACCATCAATTATGATTTGACCTATCCAACAAAGGATCCAGATCCAGTAGTTCCAACTGGAAATAACGTAGTTACGTTTGAAATAAGAAAAAATTCAGATAGTTCATTAGTTGCCAACGGAACACTTACGTTTTTACAGAACGATGGTGCTGTGGAATCTTATATCGAAATTGATTTTATCATATCACAAGTTATATAACTAAACCTTTAAAAATATATACTTATAATATATGGCAACAAGTCCTTGTAATAATTTAAACGTAAAAACGCTGCGAATAAGTCAGTTAGCCACATCTACAGTTATTAACAATAACGATTTAATTGCAATTTCACAATTTGACTCTGTAAATAATGTTTATTATTCTAAAAAAGCTACATGTAGTAGTTTGATAACTTATTTTGGAACTGTAAACGCTTCATATAAAGGTTCGTTTACAGGTAGTTTAAATATTCAATCCGGATTTACTGGATCGTTGACTTTAGCAAATACCGCCGGATCTGTAACTAGTAACTATTTACCGGTTAAAATCAACGGAACTACATATAAAATTTTATTATACAATCCTTGATACTTATATAATATATGCCAAGTCCTTGTAACAATTTAAATGTAGTCCCAATTAAGGTAAGTAAACTTGTAAGATATCAAAATCTTGATGCTAATGATTTTTTTCTTACTGTGGAATCCGGTTCAAGTTTAATTTCAAGACGTAGTACTTTAGCAGATTTAAAAAATGGACTTAACAAATTAACTGGATCGTATACGGGTAGTTTTTTAGGGAGATTCAGTGGTAGTTTTACAGGCAGTTTTAAAGGAAAATCAAGTGGTAGTTTTAGTGGCAGTCACTATGGCAAATTTATTGGTAAAAACGCAAGTGTAAGTGGAAGTTTTAGTGGAAGTTTTTACGGCATATCAAACTTTAGCAAAACATCTTCTTATTTATTACAAACTATACAAAACACAACAAAAGGAGTAGGTTACTTTGATGGTACACGGTTAATAAGTGCTCCTGGTTTAGTATTTGATAATAATAGTTCAGGTGTAAAATCTCTCAGTATTTCATCATCTTTACCATTTAATTATTTAAACATAGCAAGTCGAGGATTAACTAGTGGAGGGGTTCAATATAATCAGGCTGCAATTAGTATGTTTAATTTAAATAGTTCTGAAGCTTATCCAAATCGCGACGGATGGACTATTTTTTCTAACAGAAGTGGTAGTTTAACATTTACAACGCCAATTGGATCATACGAAATTTCTAATTCAAACGTCGTATCTCAGGCGACAGCCGGCGAGGCCATTATTTATGGTATGGTACAAAGAAGAAATGGTTTCTATTTTTGGCCATATATGGGTATCAATACACCGGCTAGAGATGGTGCGATAGGAATTGGTGTACAACCACCAGCTGAACCAACTGGATCATTCAGTAAGTATTTAAGAGCTAAATTACATATTAATATGTTTAGTGGTAGTGGCGGGGGGCCATGGACTCCAACAGCAACTGTTGAACATAGATCCACCGCAATATTAGTACAATATGGATCGGGTAGTGCTTTTACAGGATTAAATACAACATTTTATGTATCTGCCAGTGGAAACACATTAATCGGTGGTAAATTGAATGTTTCAAGAGGTATTACAGGATCTTTATATGGTACCGGATTTAAAACTTTAAACTCAAAATCAGTAAGTTTCTGGGGAACTGGAAGTCATGCTGTGAGTAGTAGTTATGCTAAAACAGCTAGTTATTTAGTTGGAGCAGAAAATACTGGCTTTGTAAACGCATCTTATAATCAAAAAAGTGGAGGTGGAACACCTATTCTGACAGGCACACCAAACTCTTTTGGAATTATAGGTGATGTTGGCAAAAAAATAAAATGGTTTAAAATAGAAGGCAGTTTTAATGTAAGTGAAAATAACAGTGTAACACTAAATGGTGTAACTTTTAACGGAACTTTAGTTAACTCAAACGTATATTCAAGTTGGGGATGGCAAAAAGGATATTCATATGATCCGGATGGTGGAGATATAAGAACTCATTTCACAATCGAAGGCGTTCCTCCAGCCGGATACACTACAGGCACAGGTACGATAATTGTATATGCCGGTGGTTCACCCAGTGATTGTCAAGGATATGTCGTTGGTTATTATTAATTTTTTGACATTTTTCCGAAGTTGGTTTATATATATTCTTGAATGACACAATGTGTTATTCACTATAGTGCTCGAGTGAGGCTATTAGGTTAATAAGTTCGATAGAATTATTAAAAGAAAGGTAAATATATGTCAGTAATTAAATATAGTCCGTTTGCATTGCGTCACGTTGATCGTGATGAGTTTTTAACGCCATTTGACCGTGTATTCGATGAAGTATTCGCGGCACATTTCCCAGAATTAAATAAAGAACTGGGGGTTGGTTTCTTCGAAAAACAAAGTTATCCCCGTGTAGATGTTGTTGATTACAATGATCGAGTAGAAATTCTAGCAGAAATTCCTGGTCTCTCTAAAGAAGACGTTTCTGTTGATGTACAAGAAAATGTTCTTACTATCAGTGGTCAAAAGATTAAAAAGATTGATGATAGGGAATTTACAGGAAAATACATTCGTAGAGAATTGAAACATAGCAATTTCAAACGAAGTTTTACATTAGGCGATCAAATTGATCGAAGAAATCCATCCGCTAAATTTGAAAATGGGTTGTTAAGGGTTACCTTGTCAAAGATCAAACCTACAATTCCAGAAACCAAAAAAATAAAGATTGAGTAATATTCAGTCGAGGTTATATTAAATCCCCATTCATTTAATTGGATGGGGTTTTTATTTTGTAGATATTTATAGATATGATACAGTTTAAACATTTGGTAATATTCACATCACTTTTAATCGCTGGATGTGCTGCGTATTTTAGCGTATATGGTATAGGATTATTATTTTCAGGCGCAACGATTGCTGTTATGATAATGGCAGCCTCGTTAGAACTCGGTAAATTGGTAACAACTTCTTGGTTATTTAGATATTGGAATAACGCTAATATTCTAATGAGAATCTATATGATAACCGCTGTATTTGCATTGATGGCTATAACATCATTGGGTGTATTTGGATTTTTAACAGCTGCTTTTCAAAAATCATCTTTGGAAAGTGAATTATCCTTGAATAAAATTTCAACATTAGAATCTCAAAAAAAAGAAGAGATCGGTAAAATTGAGTCTACAAAAAAATCTATAGAAAAACTGTATACGTTAAGAACTAGTCAAGAAAATAGATTGAACGAAGTACTTACAAATGTATTAATTGCCCGCAATCCAATTCAACTACAAAATATTCAAAATCAAATTAACGATCAGATTACAGATCTCAATAAACAGTTAGAAAACGAAAATGATAAAATCAAAACCTATAGTGCTAAATCAACATCTGTGGATGATGACATTTTCAAGTTGAAAGTGGATAATAGTCAGAAGAAAGATATTATAACATTTAAATTCGTCGCTGATCAATTTAATACAACGATTCAAAATGTAGTAAAATGGTTTATTATAGTGCTTATTACGGTATTTGATCCGCTCGCTGTCGTATTATTATTGGCGTATAATATAAGCACAAATAAGGTTTATTTAGAAGGTGATAAAAATTATGAAATTTATAATAATCAACCCCCAATTAAAACTGAAGATCCTATAAAGGAAACTAATCAATCAGTTGTGGAGAAGCCTATTGAAGTGGAGAAGCCTGTTGAAGTGGAGAAGCCTGTTGAAGTGGAGAAGCCTATTGAAGTAGAGAAGCCTGTTGAAAATCGTGTAAATAAGCCAATGAACACACGTGGAGTTAGAGGAATGTTTAGTTTTTAAAATAAAAAAATTAATTATTTTTTCATTTGACTATGTACTTATACGTATATGGACGAAACAGAAATATTACAATTGTACAAAAATTTAAAACGTGGATTTGATACATCCGATTGGGATTTGATTCAAGAATCTATAGACTATATTTCAGAATATATAGAACTAGGTGATGATGAAGAAACCAACGAAGAATTAAATCGATGATATATATATTATTAATAGCATTGTTATTATCAACGATGTTAAATATTTTTTTGGTAATCTCTCTTAAAAAGACATTTAATCAGATTGATTTATTAGAAAACTGGTTGGTAGATTTTAAGTTATTGATAAAAAATACTTATAATAAGTTGAAGTCTATTGATAATAGAGGTATATTTGAAAAAGACGATGATGTTGGTGTTCTGTTTACAGACTTACTTAATATCATCAAACTAACAAATACTAGAATTCAAAACGATGATACCACCGAATCCACCGATTTTAATGAAAAAAACAAAACAGAAATCTTATAAGAAGATTGAAAAAGTTACTTCAGTTAAGACAAATAGCATTGTCAAGGAGAAGATCCGTACTATACCTAAGAACGTAGTGACACATGTTAAAAAACCAAAAATTACCATCGATGTTTTAGTGCCATCTAAAAAACCACGTAAATCTTTAAAATCGATTTCTAACATAGAAGTTCCTCGTACTATTAAACAGGAATTAATTAAAAAAGAATCTACAGAAGAAGAATCCCAGTTTGATGTTAATGGAGAACGTAAAAAACGTCGTGGTAGAAACAAGAAAGAAAAGATTTATTTTTCTAAAAAGACAGAGGATGCTATTATTGAGTATAATAGTGAAGATGATCAACACAAACGAAACGAAATATACGAAACAAAAATAAAGTTTAGTTTTGATAAACTCGTTGAAAACATATTCAATACATTCAAATTCACTTATTTTGACAACAGTCCTCTTGAAATTCAAAAAGAAACAGTGTCACATTTAGTAACAAACATCCATAAATTTCAAGCCGGAAAAGGAAAAGCATTTAGTTATTTTAGTATAGTAGCTAAGAATTATTTAATATTCCATAACAATAACAACTATAAAAGATTCAATCAACATGTAGATATAAGTGAAACTCCGAGTGAATCTTCTGTGTGTTTACAAACTGAAGATGCACATCATAAAGATATTCAGACCCAAGAATTCATGAAGTTAATAGTAAATTATTGGGAATTAAATTTATCTAAAATATTCAATAAACAGAAAGATCTAAACATCGCATATGCAGTAATTGAATTATTTAGAAATTGTGAACGAATCGAAAATTTTAATAAAAAAACTCTATATTTGTATATCAGAGAACTAAGTAATTGTAAAACCCAACAAATTACAAAAGTAATAAATAAAATGAAAAGTTATCAAACTATAGTAATGAAAAATTATAGTCATAAAGGAACATTATAAAATCTAATTGATTAATAAAACCACTCCAAACGGAGTGGTTTTTCTATTTATAGTTATATGGACTTAAATTTTGAAATTTACAAAGGAAAGAATTTTTCCGGTCTTTGTAAAGACATAGTAAAAAATTCAGAAAATAAAAAGGATCAAATTGATATTTTGATTTCCGAATTACGTTCTTTGATTAAAACTGTCAATGATGCTATAATCGTAGTACCACTTATAAAAGATTATTATGATATTGGGATTAAAAATGATGAACAGTTAGTAAAATTAGCAGCGGTGGTTCAACGGTTAGTTGCTAAAGGTGAGTCTACGGGAGAAGGATCGTCTATGATACTCAGTGATGATGAACGTAAACAATTGATGGATGAAGTTATAACGATCAGTAAAGGTAATTAATAATGAGTACGAATATATCAACTATAGTTAAAAACACAAACAATCAGTTATCAAATATGATGTCATCCCTTAAAGGATTTGATACCAATTTTTTAAAACTAGCAGTAGTTGTAGACATTATTTTAGATGACAAACATCCATTCTTTGGAAAAACAACGGATAATGTTAATTCACAACCACCTCCGACAATAAAATATCAACAGTTACCGATCAACTATGAAAATGTAATACCGTCACCGTCAGATGTAGATTATAGTTATATTGGTAGAGCTAAAATCCGTATTCTTGGAGAAGAGCAACAAACAGCATATGAGAAATTGCCGTGGGCAATTGCAATGGATAATTCAGTTACACAGTTGCCATTGATAAATGAACAGGTATTGATATTAAAAGTCGGCGACACATATTATTATACAAAACCATTTAATAAACTAAATTATTTGGGTACAAATGGAGACTTTGTAACAGAAAAATCAAACAGTGATAATAATAAAAGTGCAATTCCATATTTACAACCTCCTAACAGAAAAAGTTACGTTTGTCATCCGATATTTTTATCAATAAATCAAAATGGGTACTTTGGAAATTATTTCATATTAAATCCGTTCATACGTAGCATTAGAAAATTCGAAGGTGACACAGTTTTCGAAAGTAGATTTGGCCAGTCTATTAGATTTAGTGCTTATGATGATGATCGTTTTAATGATAAGGGAGCATATTCTTCATATGCTCTTGTTGGTAACTTATTGAAAGATTCAACTGAAGGTGGTTATGGAAACCCTAAGTTAACTATACGTAATCGCCAACGTAATATTGCACAGAAAAAATCACAACAGTTACATCCTAAATTACCCCCGATTCCTCAGATTTCACCGTGGGAAAAAAATTACGGTGGTCAAATAGATGAAGATGTAAATAATGACGGTAGTACAATACAATTAACTAGTGGATATACAACAAGTACATGGCAAACTACTGTGTATAAAAGTATTTTCGGCACTACCGGAGATAAAAAACCAACGGAGGAACAACGAAGATTTAATCCAAACGGATCTACTCAATTTAAATTTCCAACATTGACAGGCGATCAGATTGTTATTAATAGTGACCGCTTAATATTGAGTAGCAGATTTGCAGAGACTTTTCATTTTAGTAAAAAACGTTATGCTGTTGCTACAGACAGTGAATATACAGTTGATGCTAATGATCAAGTTGTTATAACCACTAATAATACAGCAACTATAAATGCTCCTCAAATATTTTTAGGACAATATGGTGAAACTAATGAACCAGCGTTATTGGGTCAAACAACTGTAGATTGGATGTATGATCTTTGTAACTGGCTATTGGATCATGTACATTGGTATCATCACGTTCATCCACATCCACATGGTCACGAAGATGCCGGTAAAATAAACGTTGAAAATACCAATGATGCTAATCCAGATCAAACACAAATTCCCGTACAACAAATTAAACTACAATTATTAAGAGATAATTTACACAAGACACTTAGCAGACGAGTATTCGTGACCGGAGGTGGATATGCTCCAGGTAGTAATGGAGTTAAACCAACTGGAAGTGGTGGAGAGTGTAAAGATCCAGTAGAAATTAATACTGTTACAGGCGCTGGAGTTGTGGGTGATTTCAAAGGTAGAAATCGCCGTGAAGGTCCAGTACAAGTTGAATTTGAATTTGAGGATTAATATATGGCATTACAAATAGTAGATATATTTGGCAATTTACAACCAGCAACAGGTAGAATTTTTCCAAAAAACTCTTTGGAAATAATTCCATATTTTAACAAATATAAAACCGGCGTTGGAGCTGTATTTAAAATAAATTCACAAGGTACAGATGTAAGTAATAATAATAAAATATCTCCCGAATCATATGAATCAGTATATGAATTTTATAGTCCTACTCAAGTATTGAATAATGGGTATGCACAAATTGGAGATAATAAGTATATTAAAACTTATAAAAAATACGATAGAACTTTTCAATTTTTTCAAAATTATTTTACAGAAACATATACGCCAAAATCGGGAGGAACTCCTAAAATAAACGCATTCGTTGATTTGGAGAAATATCAAGTATTTGTCGATTACGTGGGAGATAAACTTCCATGTTTAGCACAATACGATGTTATTAAAACATCTACCCTCTCAAATTTACAACTCAACTTTAGACAATTTTTTAATGTTCAAGCATTTAATTGGCCAACTGTTAAAGATGCATATACTTTTGAGTTTTCTTATAACAACACAATTGATGAAATCAAATCAAAAGTAAGACGTACACCTGAAGAAATTAAAAGTAAAATTTCTTCGGGTCAACTTGATAAGAATTTAGTACCTGCTTGTTTTTTACCTGATCCAGAACCAGCTTTACCAGGTCCGCCTACACAAACGATATCAGGAGTTGCTAATAAAGCTCCTGTAGTAGATAATCCTAACATAAAACTTCCAACACAAGAAGTAAAGGGGTTAGATGCAAATGCAGCACAACAAGCAACCTCACAAGCGCAAGGCGCAGCATCTAATGCTGTGTCTCAAGTACAAAGTGCAGCCGGTGGGTTAACATCACAAGTTCAAGGTGCAACTGGTCAAGCACAAGGTGCATTAGAAGGAGCCGTTGGACAGGCACAAGGTGCAGTTAGTGGGGTTCAAGAATCCGCTGGGGGAGTACTTAGTAATCTTTCATCAGGAGTTAAAGGTGCAATTGGCGGAGGGGCTTTAGGAGCGGGTATTGGAGCTTTAGCCGGCGGGGGAAAAGGTGCATTAATTGGTGCGGGCGCTGGATTGATTACGGGTGGTATAGCTGGTAAAGTATTTGATAAACTCAATCCTAAAGGTATTAAACCAGATGGTTTGGGTAAAGATTGGTCGCCTGATAAGTTTAGTCCTGAATCTATAGCTGGAAATGATAAATTTGTAAATGCTAAAACAGGTATGGTTGAATCCACATCTAATTTAGTTAAAGGATTAAAAGGTGGAATATTAGGTGGTGCTATTGGAGCCGGTGTGGGATCATTAGCTGGGGGTAGTAAAGGAGCATTAATAGGCGGATTAAGTGGTACCGCACTTGGTGCTGGATTGTCCGTTGGTGGTGTAACGGGAGGAGTTTTAGCCGGTGGTGGGTTAGGAGCTGGAATAGGAGGAATAGTTGGGGGAGGAAAAGGTGCTGCAATTGGGGCCGTTACTGGAGGAGCCGTTGGAGCTGCGGCAGCTAAATTGGCAAGTGTTCAAAAAGGAATGCCTAAGCCAAATATACCAAAACCACCCAGTATGCCACGTATCAAGACCATCAAGATACCCAGACCATCTGATACAAAAGGCGCACAAGCATTATTAAATTTACCTAAATCTCCATTGGGTTAATAATTATATATAATAATATGAAAATAGATATATTGAAAGAATTTATTAAGAAAACCGTACAACAAGAGGTACGAAGTGTAGTACAATCTGAACTTAAACGTCAATTGGCAGAAATATTCTCTAAAGAAGTCATTCAGGCCAAGAAAAAATCATCAGATTCTGAGTTGGAACAACAAATTCTAAAAGAATTGGATGTGATGAATGAATCAGATGTTGTTGAGGAACAAGTTAAACCCACGAAGAAGTTTGTAAAATATACAAGTAACCCAATGTTGAATGATATTTTAAACCAAACCACTGGTGGTGTGCCACAAGAAGGCAGTATGGTTAGTATGATGGGTGGATATGGAGGTGGTACACAAGAAGTTATTACAGAAACCAAAGTACCCGAAAATGCTCCTGAACCAGTTAAAAGCGTATACAATGCTATTAACAGAGATTATAGATCTCTAATGCAAGCAGTAAACAAGAAAAAAGGCGATAAATAAGGTGAATAATGTCAACTCCTAAAAAAGCAATAGGTTTATCTTTACCAATACAACTTGGTAATGAGGGATATTTTGCAACCAATAAAGATACTATTTCTCAGATAGCTGACAATATACAAAATTTATTATTGACTATGCCGGGTGAACGTAGATTTAATAATAGTTTTGGTTCCGGATTATATAATTTACTGTTTCAACCAATTGAAAGTGACGTTACAAACGAAATGATTGTAGATGTAATACAACGTGATGTTGACAAGTATATTAATGGTACAACCATTCTGAATGTGGAATTATCTCCACAACAGCCTGAAAATAATGATAGAAATTCAATATTTATAAGTATTACATTTAGATACAACAACACTATAAGTAAAACTGAGCTCAATTTGGAAGGTAATAGAATATAATGTCAAAATTAATTAATAAAACGTTTAATGCAAACACTAAAGATATTAATTATCTTAATAGAGATTTCGCATCTTTACGCCAACAACTAATCGACTTTACTAAACAATATTACCCACAAAGTTATAAAGATTTTAGTGAAAGTTCACCTGGTCAAATTTTTATTGAACAAGCTGCCTATGTTGGTGACGTACTTTCGTATTATACGGATCAACAGTTTTTTGAAAGTTTTTTACAATTTGCACAAGATCGTAGAAACATTATAAACGGAGCTAAATCTTTAGGTTATAAACCAAAAGTATCGTCTGCTTCTTCTACTATGGTAGATGTATTTCAGTTGTTACCATCTACCCGTTCAAAAGATAATGTATATAGTCCAGATGAACGATATTGTTTGATATTAAAACCATTTACACAATTAACGAGTGTATCAGGCGTTAACTTTATTATAGAAGAAAGTATTGATTTTAGCCAAGATACAAAGTTTTCGCCTAGAGAAATAACAGTTTATAGTCGTGATAATACAGGAGCTCCTCAGTTTTATTTGATTAAAAAATCAACAAAAGCTTATTCTGGTACCTTAATTGTAAGACAATTTTCGGTCAATGAACAAATTCCGTTTTACAGTATAAAATTAGATGAAACCAACGTTCTAAAAATTGTTAGTGTAACCGATCTAAATAATATAAACTATTATGAAGTAGATTATTTAGCACAAGATACAATTCCTATCGAATTGGATAACGTACCTTTAAATAATCAAACACTTTCACAATATCGAAATGAAACTCCGAAGGTTTTGAAATATTTAAGAACCGAAAAAAGATTTGTAACTACAATCGATGAAAATAATCAAACAACTATTCAGTTCGGTGCGAATACTGAAAATTATGATAATACCATTATAATTCCAAATCCGACTAACATAGGAGTATCTCTTTCGAACTTAAAGAATTTAAATATTTCTTTAGATAACACAAACGTATTAAAGGCAAATTCATACGGAGTTTCTCCGTCTAATACTACATTGACAGTCGTATATATAATCGGGGGTGGATTAAGTTCGAATGTTAACTCAGGTGAAATTAAGAGTATAATTGCAGCATCTTACTTAAACGATGTTACATCATTAACCGACAGTGAAGTTACGTTGTTAAATACAATTAAAAACTCATTACGAGTTAACAACGTAGAATCTTCAACTGGTGGAGATGATGCTGAGTCAGATGAAGAAATCAGACAGAATGCAATATTGAATTTTTCTACACAAAATCGTATGGTTACGGAAGACGATTTCTTATTGAGAGTATATGCTTTACCTCCACAATTGGGAAATATTGCAAAAGCATATATACAAAGCAATTTAACAAGAGAAGTACAATATAACGGATTTATTACAGGCGTAGTAAATACAAACAATAATTCTACTGTTGATTTAACACCTTTAAATCCGTTAGATAGAAGAAAATTTTTACAATCGAATAACCCATTTACAAATAATTTGTATTTGTTGGGATACAATTCAAATAAAAATTTAACTCAAATTAATCCGGCTACACTTCAAAATTTAATTGCATATTTACAGAACTATAAGATCTTAACCGATAAGATAAACATAATAGATGGTTACATTATCAATATAGGAGTACGATTTAAAATCACTGTATTTAAAGGATTTAATAAATCTGAAGTATTGAACAATTGTATTCAATCTGTGAAGAGCTTTTTTTCTATCGATAACTGGAGTTTTAATCAACCAATTAATCTTAGCCAAATCAATTTTGAAATAATGCAAAATGAAGGTGTACAATCGGTAAGTGAGATTATAATCAACAATTTAACTATTGACGATGGTAGTTATTCATCTGTTGCGTATGATATAAACATTGCAACACAAAACAATATCGTATATCCACCAAAAGATCCCGCTATATTTGAAGTTAAATATATTGATTCTGACATTAAAGGACTTGTAGTATAATATGCATACATTTATTTATCCATCACAAGACACCTACATAAATAATTCTTCGGAATTTATCGATAAAAATTTTGGAATCGATGAGATCTTAGAAGTTTATGCCTCTAATAAAGGCACAACGACCGTATATACAGATCCAAACTGGCATACAGCTCCAGTAACGGCCTCGTCATATGGTAACGAAGGTTGGTTAGCTTATACCACATCTTCTTTATTTATTTACTCTGGAAGTAAATGGTATGCTTTTAATCTTACATCCTCTGTTATACCAAATACATCGTTTATATCCAATTTCAACGGAAGACTTTCAAATGTAATATCAAATCCAAAGAAATCTTTATATGTTTCTGGATCTGCCAATTATGCATCTGGATCATTTACTGGTAGTATGAATATAACAAGTTATTCGTTCTTTACAGGTAGTTGGAGTACAGGTAGTTTTTCCGGATCTGTAAGAGTAGGTAGCTTTTTTACAAAATTAAAAGTAAACAAACGTACATATACAACAAGTCCGTTAACATCATCTTTGACAGGTACAGGCAGCTTTAAAAATTTAAGAGGTAAACTATTAGGTAAATCAAATACAGGTATACCGTGTAGCTCCAGTTTTTATTCTCCGGTAAGAGCTTTTAATTCAGGATCGTTTACAGGAAGTTTTAGTGGTTCGAATTCTAAGTTATATATAGAAACAATAACTTCAAGTAAATTATCATATACTGATGTTAGAAATTTTGTTGGGTATTTTCGAGGACAATATAGTGGATCTTTTACTCGTCCGTCTACAGCAACATATTTGAACTATCCCGAGTTTTCCAGAACACTTGTTAAGTTTGATATAACTGAATTGAGTAAATCTATCTCAAATAATAATATTAGCGGATCCAATATAAAATTTACATTAAACTTAAAGTCATGTGGTGCTAGAAACTTACCGTTAAATTATAAAATTTATGCTTATCCAATAAGTCAAAGTTGGAATAATGGTAATGGTAGATATGCTGATGATGGTTCACAGTTAGGCGTTAGTTGGAACTATAAAAACTATGATGGTAATGGTATCTGGTATGGAAGTCAAATTACAAAAGAGTATCAACAGGTAGATTACTTATTAACATCGTCGTATTCAAGTGCTAGCTTTGAAAATCAAGGAGGTACTTGGTTTTATAAAGTTCCGGCTTCATACACAAACAAACCAAAGTGGATTTGTAATTCTACAAAATATCCATCATTAGTTAATGCAAGTTTAATTTGTAGTCAATCTTTTGATTATGGTAATCAAAGTGATGTTGCTATGGATATAACCAAAATCGTTAGAGGTTGGTTATGTGGATGTATTCCTAATCAAGGGTTGATTTTAATAAGTTCGTTGGAAATTTCAACTCCTCCATTACAACAAACAAATGGACTGTTGCAATTCTTTAGTAAAGACACAAATACAATTTATAGTCCTTATGTTGATGTAGCTTGGGATGACAGTGTATTCATAACAGGAAGTTTGAAACCTGTTTCTGGATCAATTCAGAATTTAATTACATTAAACTATCTTAAAGATGCTTATAAGGCTGGGAGTTTACCAAAAATATTTGTATTTGCTAGAGATAGATATCCTTTAAAGAACTTCCAAAAATCATATCAACAACCATCAATGGTTACTCCAAAATATCTTCCTACGAGTTCCTATTATATGATTAAGGACGCTGAATCGGAAGAAGTTTTAGTTGGGTTTGATCAATATACAAAATTAAGTTGTGATGCAAATCAAGGTAACTATTTCAAGTTACAAACAACGGGATTACCACAAGAACGATATTTGAAAATATTTATTAAGACCGAGTACATCGACGGAACTATAGATATAACAGATACTCAAAAAGTATTTAAAATAACAAGATAATATGGCAAATATCCCATTAAATTACGATGTAGCCGTCGATGAAGTTGATAATTTCAAGAGTTTTGGTACTTTCACTAATAATACCGATTCATTCGGAAATCTACAATTGGTATATTCAGTTGCACAATCTGTTAATGGAACCGTTAGTTATGTAAAAATACCATTAAAAACGTTTGTTTATAATGAAAATAAAATTCTAGATTCCAATACCTCTGATTTTACGGAATTACAAACACCTGAGATACAACAAAAACGTAACGTTAATGAAATATTGCAACAATATAATGAACTGTTAGCAGAAAATCGAATTTTGAACGAAACTGTTAATAGTCTGGTTGAGAAATATGAAAATAACGATGATAAACAAGTAATCAACGCACAGAAAACCACAATACTAAATTTAAGAATACAACTTGGACAAGGAAATGTTCCTTCAGATTTCTCCGACGATTTTCCGTTTTTACCACTAGTATAATATGCCTTACGATTATTTAACAATCAACGAACAAGATTTACCTTACGGTATAGTAAGCGCTTCATATTTAACTACTGATTTACAATCGTTGTATGAACAACAAATCTTGAATTCCGAATCTTTTTTCGGAGATTCAAACGACGATATTATTGAATTAAGTATTTATAATAGCAATCAACAACCAATTTTATTTAATAGAATAACTCCAAGTACGACATATAGTATTGTTGAATCAAAGTATCGAGACATTAACAATGTACAGAGATCGTATAGAGTAGCAAATCCATTTACAAATTATGCGTTATATGAAAATGAATTATTATTACATACACAATTTGATTTAAGAGTAAATGAATTAAGTCCTGGTCTATATTACACTTTGTATAACCCAGTAAAAAACATTGCTGGTAATTCAATCAATAGATTATTCATTAAAGAAATCTCTCCTAGTAGAACGGAAATTCGTTTGTCTTTTGCTTTTAATACAACTTTAAATGAAAGTGCTAGATTAGATTCTGTTAAAATTTCATCATTCGCTGATAAAAAGTACACATTCTTACAAATTGTAGATGAAATAATTCCTATTATCAATAAAAATCCAATCGATAATAATTTCAATTTGGAACTTGATAATTTTAATTATTTTAAATACGCACAACTACTAGGTTTTAAATCTGTCGCTGAGTTACAAGAATATATCAACTCGATTTATATTGGATATGATAAAACTATAAATTTATCAGTTGATCCAGATTCAACTATAAATCAAAATGTTAAGTTTGTCGGTATATCAGATCAATTAAAAAACTTTGTTTACCAATATAATGATGTAGAATTTAGTCAAGATGAAATTTTAAGTGCTTTTCAAATAATTGTAACTAAAGTAAGTCAAGACGCAATCCTTCAAAGAACCACATTAACAAATGTTGATTTACAAGAAATATTAAATGTATTTGTAACAATAATTTTTAACGATTGGATATCTCCAAAAACAACTGAGTTATTGACAAATTACTATGATAAGTTTTATGGATTCTTTAAGAATGCTTTAAATTTTGACAATGGCAATTTAGTTAAAATTTTAAATCACGGCAGTTATTTAAATACTGTAGATGGCAGAATTAATATTCAAATTAAACTGGATCAGCCACTTCCGTCTCAGTATACTTTAAAAGATACATGTTGGATATCTAATATATCGCTGTCGCCAATATACTTTAAAACTAATTTATATACGTCTCCTATTTCTAGAAAAGTATATTTGAATGGAGTTAATTTTAGCGTTGTTGTACCAACCGTAAATCCTACGAATGATATCTTTACAGATAATAAACAAAACACCATATTTGCAGCTGAATCTCGTTTACAACAAAAAATAAATGATTTGTTGATAAACTATAATAATTTTGATAATTTTATTAATTTTTCCTCCGCTGAGTTAAGAACCAAAATTGCTAAAAGTAAATTAGTTACGTATCAATCGTATAATTCTACGAAAAATACTCTTAAAATTAATGCTGCAGCAACAACGAATCTATCAATATCAGCTTCGTATTCACAAGATTTAAATATTGTTATCGAAGAACAAATTTCTCTGTTGGATAGTTTCGATGAATACGAATCCTATTTATTTTATTATACGGGAAGCATTGATGATAAACTTACGGATGGTGTAACTTACGATAAAAACAATTTTAATAGTTTATTTTATCAATTACCAGATTATATTAAAAGTGAATCTGTATATGGTGATTACGTAAAATTCACAGCAATGGTAGGTCACTTCTTTGATAATATTTTGGTGTTTATCAAAAAGTTTCCTAAATCATATCCAATTGATTATAATGATAACAATCATTATCCAAAGAATTATATAGAAGAATTATTAAATAATTTTAATTGGGACGTTACAAATGTTAAGTTTAATAAAAGTAATATTAGTCAGTTATTATTTAACCAAACACAATTAACAGGAAGTTTATCGTCTTCATATTTTAATTATGCAAAATCAATTTTCAATCGTATAACAAACAATCTACCGTACATTTATAAAACAAAAGGTACATCCGATTCATTTAATTTGATTCGAAGTATATTTGGTATTTCTTCAGATTTAATAAATGTTGTTGAATATACAAGTCCGGACGTGTTGACTAATAGAACTTCATTTTATGACTTTGACGACGTAATATACGCTACGGAGTTTGATAACAATCAATTCATTAAATTTAACTTTACTGGTAGCGAATATAAATTGTTTGCTGGTCAGAAATTTTACAGTGGAAGCACATCTAGTCAATTGACACAATCCGTTGTAGAAAGATTTACAGGTGTATCTACGATAGAATGTACATTTAGATCAAACAATCCTACTCTATATAATTTTAAAGATAGAATTCCGGTAATCAAAAAGTTAAGAAATAAAAAGGTTGATTGGCAAGTTTATTTGTATAAAACAAAACAAGAACAGTCCGCTAAATTAGTATTTGAGTTTACTCCTAAAGAATCGTTTACAACATCCAGTATTTCTAGTATTGAAATGCCATACTTAAATGGTGATTTTTATACATTCATGTTAAGAAAACAACCAAACGATACTATAGAATTTGATGCTCTTTATATAATTTCTCAATCAAATGCTTTTACACAATCATTAACTTCATCAGCGGCAGATAAATATGTTCCTCATACATACACACTGATGGTGAATCAATATTATGGCAGCCAATTAAATTTTACAGATATACAAAAGAAAACTGTACTATATAATCAAAATCAATATTTTTCTTCTGGAAGTTATTATGTAGGAAATTTTTCTAGTTCTATAAATTTAGTCGGTAATATTGACAAAATTAAAATTCAAAAGTATGCGGTAAGTGATAGTGATTTTCAAGAACATTCATATAATCTGAACTCAATTTCAATACCAGAAAAATCATTGATTTATGAGAATATGTATTATTTATGGTCGTTTGATACACCTGTAAATTTATATGGAAATCCAGCTACTATTCCGAATCAGAATAATAGATATAATACACAATTTTACACGTATAATTTTCAAAGAAATTCGGTAGTATCTGGCGCTCCTATTTGTGATACCATATTAACAGATATTTTTCCATACCAATTCGAAAAATTTAATGTTAAACAAGCGATCAATTCAAATAGATACGGACCAAATTATAAAGCTAATGCAAATATTACTAAAATTAGCCAATCTGTAAATTCTAATTTGGTACCGTATGAATACTCTACATATACAACCGACATTTTGGGAAGTGATTCTAATTTGGTTGGGTATTACATATCACCATATAGTTATTTGAATAACAAGATAGAAGACTTTTTAGGTAAGGAAGGTATCAGTGATATAATCGGAGATCCTAAGTATCTCACTTCAAGAAACTATCCAGAACTAAAATTAAGACAGAAGGAATTTTCCACCGCTAATATCAAATATACGTATCCACAAGAGTATTATAGTACATATAGATTTTATATCGACTTTTCTATATTTGATTTTATTAAAAAACTAACACCTGCTCGTAGTACTTTGAAGACTGGTCTATTATTAGAACCTTCAATATTTGAACGCGTAAAATTTAATTATAAGGATGCTGTATTTTCTCCATTGGATCCAAATACAACATCGAGTCTAATATCATTCAATATCAATCCGAAATTTACTTCTTCATTGTTAGATACAAATGATACATCTAGTTATTCTATAATAGATATCACTGGTATAAACACTCTCAACCGTGATAATGATACTTACAATTTCTCTTTGTTTGAAGTTAAAGACGTTGTTGATGATAGAGATTTTATTTTTTCTAAATTTGGCAAAAATGTATATGTAAATTCTAACGGTTACAATTTACGAGATGTGATTAAATATCCTACACGTGACTATTATTTATCAACAAATAATACAGGATCATCAACTATAATATTTACGTCTAGTTATGATTTAATTCAATCCATTGGATCTGGATCAGGTAAACTAACAAATCAAATAACAGGTAGCAATTCTTTTAAGAACCTGTACAGTGGTTCATCCGGCAATGGTTATTCAGAAAGACATTTGAGTAAATTTGTAAGAGTCGGTACACGTGTCAAAAAACAAGCAGTATCAGGTTCATTCTACAAAATTATAAATGGTATCAAACTAGTATCTAACGGAGCCTTAACTTATTATACATACATAAAAGGTAGAAATGACATATCTACGACCGTCAATCGTAAGGGATTGCCAAATGGAAGTTCTCCTATTATTACAATACCAGGCTTCTTAAGTGTGGATGTTGAAAGTGATAATTTCCCTAAGTATGGCATATTAACAGGTTCAGTTGGTGATCCAAATAGTTTGTTTGTGCAACTACCACTAACATGTTCTACATGTACGAGTGCTAGTATGAACAATTATATTATGAATTTATAATACAATTTTTGATTAAAAAGAGAAAACGATTGATAATTATTTAATATATATGGCATACCTTAATAACAACGTTCTTACCGTCAACGCGATTTTGACAAAAAAGGGTCGTGAAGTATTGGCAAAGACAGGTGGATTAAACATTACAGCCTTCGCTTTAGCCGACGACGAAATAGATTATACACAGTTTAATCCAACCCACCCTATGGGAAGTGCATACTTTGATATTGCAATTCGTAATACTCCAATTATGGAGCCGGTTACAGATGAAACGCAAACTATGAAGTATAAGTTAGTAACATTAAATGACGGCGTTACTTCCGTACCAACTATCAGTATAGCACCACCTGTAATTTCAGTACCACGTACTTATACAGCTGCAATTGATATTGTTCCAAATACAAACCCAGTTTACAATGTAACATTGGGTTATACCGCAATTTTGGCAAATAAAAATGTAGGTACACTCGTAGTAACCGAAACAAATAGTTTGAATTCCGCTACGGCAACAATTCCTACATTTGCAGGTGATCTAGCTTCACAAGCTTCACAGGTTGTTGTTGGTAATAAATTCAGATTTATACCAAATAGTTCATTGTCAAAGACAACTACCACAAACATTACATTAATTGGTAATGAAAGTGGTGGTAGTGCTTCAATCAACGTTACTGTAAGTGTACCCACTACGAACTAATAAATTATGATATTTACTCCCTTTACTCAAGATGATGTAGTAGCCGGTAGAATTAACCAAGTATCCTCGGGTATGTTTGGTACCGGTAGTTTGACGGTTGCACAATCTACATTCACATCCGCCTCGGCCCAATCTAACGTATTGACAGGATCAGGTCCGTTTGACGTTAAAAACGGACAATATTACATAGACATGTATAGTGGCGGAGATCAATATTTCTCTATAGCATACGGTGACTTTTATAATTCGGGCAGTAGTTATTTTGATTATTCAGGACAAAGTATAGCTAAAGTATTTACAAACGAAACTAAAGTTATTTATACACAGTATAAGAATACGTTGTTACAACCAGGCGACACATATTTTAGCTTTGCGTCTGGTAGTGTGGACTCACCAACTGATAGTTCTGCGATTTTTGCGATTAATTATGTTGCGGATAAATTTCAAGATCAAATCGATCCAGGACAAATTCAAGTAAATTTCAGTGGATCCCGTGGCCAATATTCTTACATTGACGATTCCCAAGTTGTAAATACACAACAAAATGTATATAATTTGATTTCAGGATCAATTATCAATGGCGTACCAACGCCATTTACTAAAGGTAGCACAGTATCGGCTGTTTACGAGGGAATTGGTTTATTTTATCCGACAACAGGCATTGTTGTATTAAACGCAATCAAGTTGGATGCAAAGGTCGGTATTACACCTACAAGTCCTAGCGGTAGTCCACAAATTACAGCTACACGACCATCTAACGCTACATCTACTCAGTTTAAAAATTATTGGAGAGATTGGATTCGTAAATTCTATAATTCTGTAAGAAAATCTACCCGTAACATGGCTGTAAGAAAAAGTGAGTTTGTACCTTCTACAAATTACTTCATACGAGTCAAAAATAAAGAATTTAACTATAGTAACAATCCAACGTTTGTTTCTGATGGTAGTGACGGTCAGACAAAGGGTACAATCATTTATCCACAGTTAATAAGTAATCCTCGTACTTATATTACCACGATTGGTTTATATGACACCAACAATGAACTATTAGCAGTAGGCAAACTAAGCAAACCTACACAGAAATCGTTTGATAACGAATTGTTGATTAAGTGTAGAATTGATTTTTAATTTAAATAAGTTTAATTTTTCCTATTTATATTGGGATGATTAAATTTCTTAAAAATCAAGATATACAGATTACTACATTTGCTGTAGCGAAGAAAAATGTCGCGAATAATATATTTAACGACCTTATTCTTGCTAGTGATGGAACTTATGATTTTCCATTAATTATTCCTATACAAGAATGTGATTATAACTATAATAGTTTACAAACAGGATCATTTGCTTCGTTAAATTATAACTGTGCTGGCGGCGTATATAATACAAATGGGTTTTTAGCTAGTTCTCAATTTACAGATCAAAACAATCCGGCGTTTAGATTGGGTTTAAAAGTACCATCGAGTTCGGTTTTTTACCCTGTAGGAGATACAAACTACAATCCACTTGTTAATCCTACTAACTTAGACGGCACATATCAAGGTCAGGTTTATAATACCGTTAAAAACATGTATTATAACAATTATAACAATGCATATCAACAATTTGGATTTGATGGATATGATACTTCTTTAACCGAGTTAAACCTAGATGATAAGTTTATAAGTTATACACTTAATATTACTCAAAGTGGTGATAGAATTAGACCAAAAAGTGTTTTAATAAATAATCAAACAGGAGACATAGTTGCATACATAGTAGATGACGGAAATCACAATTTATATTTGACAGGTTCATATTTTGTAAATAGTTTTGAATTGAACACAAACAATACATCATCAACTGTTAATTATTGTTATCAAGGACTTGGCAGATATCTGTGTAGTTGAAAATATAAAAAATGTCGGTTAAATTTAAGTAGTTAATAATCACAGAAACAAATATTTATATACATAATGTCTACTTTAGAAAACATATATAATCAGAATTACGGTACAGTCGTTTGTACCAACGGAGATTATGTTGCTGTTGGAAATCCAGTCGATCAAAACTACGAAAACTGTCAGGGATTTGGCAAAATTGGCCAGATATTATTGTATAAAAAAGATAATTATTTAAACCAATATAAGCTTTCTAAAATTCTTACCAACAAAACGTACAGTGAAAATGGTACATTATTAACGTATTACACAGAACAAAGTAGTAGTACTGTATTTACAGCTTCTTTTATTAAAGACGACGGTACTCTTAACAGTGTAGCTACAACTTGTAGTTATCTAGTTGTAGAATCAGATACTGAAGATATTTATCAATCAAAATATGGGTACACACTTGACTTATCCACTTATTTTATGGCGGTTGGAGACTATGGTTCTATTAATAGTTATTATCCAGGATTAACATCTTCAAAAGCATCTGTATCAGTATATGAAATTAATCCAAACTACACATATGACGTTACTTCCAACGTCACAGCTGTACAAACGTCTGATTATCAAAGTTTGGAGACATACGCAGTCAATGAAATTCCTATATGCGTAATTACAGGATCTCCAAACATTCAATTTGGTAAGAGTTTAAGCATTTCAAATAATTATTTGGCCATAGGCGCGCCATTATTTAACGGTGGCCGAGGGGCTGTGTATATATACAAATACACGGATTCGGATTGTAGATATTCTCTTCAAAAAATATTAAGTTGTAGTGTTGGTTCTTATCCATATCAATACGGATTTGGATTTTCTATTAGTATAGATAAGAAGAATGAGAACACATTAGTAATTGGTAGTAATCAATTATCACAATCAAATGTTTATTTGTATCAAACATCACAGTCTGCCGATTGGAAGTTAACACAAGTATTTTCTCAAAACACAAGTTCTCAATATTATAAATTACAAGGAGCTACATTTGAATTATTTCCAAGCGGCAGCCAAATTAATACACGATTTGGATATTCGGTTTCGATGTATGATACCGTATTGGCAATCGGTTCTCCAAATGATTTGATATATTGGGAATATTCAGGATCGAACGTATTACGACAACGTGGTAGTGTTTATGTTTATCAAAATCAACAATGTGCAGCGGATTCAAACTGTGGATTTCAATTACTAACCAAATTATACGGAGACGACGTAACATTTAAAAATAATTTATTTGGTTATTCTGTATCTGTGTATAACAAAAAGTTATTGATTGGGTCTCCGAAACCATATTTTCCATTTAGTTCACTCTTTATTTCGAGTTCAATAAATTATTATGATTTAACATTCGATCAATATGATTTTGGTGAATCTACATATTGTGGTCAGAGTTCGTTGTATTATGTAACAGGATCTGTAATTAATCAGCTTACTACAGATCCAATTTCAAAAAGAAAAGAAATTGGCAAACCATTTAACGCATTTGGTTATAGTGTTTCGGTTTCAGATCAAAATGTTGTAATTGGAGCTCCTATACCGCTTAACGACGACTTTTATTTGTCAGGAATACTAATTACAGAATCTGGTAGTAGAAGTAATTTAACTTATTTATTAACATCTTCATATCAAAGTGAAGATTGTAATACCACGTCAAGTTTTGTATATCTTCAAATGGAAGATTGTATAAGTTGTGATTCTGACGGACCAATAAGTGGTGGTTGGTATGTAAGTGGTGGGTATGTAAGTGGTGGGTATATAAGCGGCGCATGTGAAAATTTGATTGTATTTGTTGATGAACAAGGTGATACTAAATTTGCATCGGATTCAATTTTTGGTAAAAGTTATATCTATAATTTAACAGATTTACAAAAGAATTATACCGTCGGAAATGTTTTTTATAATACAAATACGTTAGTAATTAACAATACAGGTAGTGTATTGAATAATTTGACGTTAGATCCTACAAATAATAAAAATACATATTTGTATATGGAATATCAAAGTCAAATTTCTTTACATGAAAAACAGTATATTTGTACTATAGAACCAGGCGAGTTCAATGTATCTACAAATCCTACATCGTTAACTGCTTCTTTATTCGATTATGGTGTAATTAATACCAAAACATTTGATTTTGATAATCTGGATATTATTTTACGTTATATTAACTATAGAATATCAATCGACGGATCTGAAAAATGGTGGAATAATTTTGTAGGGGGAAATATTGACGAATCAATATTTAATTTTTATAGTTCTTCGTATTTTAACTATGAAGAAAATCGATTAACGGAAGCCTTGAAAGTTAAATGTAGTTCACTTGATTTTGACGTAAATGGAGACGGTATTGCTAACAGTCAAGATGGATCTGTAATTTGGAAGTATTTTATTCAAGATTTCACAATAAACAATTATCAGAATTATACGAACCAACGATCAAATCGTAAAAATTATGATGATATGTTTAGTTTTTTAAATAAAAAGACAGGCAAATTTAGTACCTCTACAATAAAGACGGATTTCTTTAGTTATAATTTAAGTTCCTCATATGATCCAACAGGATCGTATTTAGCACCTTATATAACTACCGTAGGTCTATATAGTGGTGCAGAATTGGTTGCTATAGCAAAGTTAGCCGCTCCAATTAAAAATACAGGCGAGATTCCTATTAATATTGTTATTAAATGGGACACTTAATTATATTTATTATAAAATAGACATTTATGGCAACAATCGCTTCAGATACTTCAAAAATCAACCGTACATCCTTAGCTAAGGGACTCGGAGATCTTTATCTTTCAAAGTCTCCAGCCGGAGGAGCTTTTTCGGCATATGATGCTGGTAATAACACAATGATTCAAGGTGTAAGTACACCATATGGATTTACTCAAAAATCAAGAGAATACACGGTTACCCCGGGGTTTAAAGTCGGTGTGACTACCGGTACAGAAAACTTTAATGGTAAGGCTCTGAACTACAGCGATAACACGAATAACGGTCCTGTATTAACTTCAGGTGTAAATAAGATTTCTACAAATTGGAATGGTCAAGCATCTTTGCAAGATGCTCTTTATACTAAAGACCCAGGATTTAGATTAAAAACTACGTTCGGATCTAGTCAATTCAAAGATATATCAGGTCAACGATCACTTGAACTTTCACGTTATGTTAAAGGGTTCAATAGTAACAAATATACTAACGGTTCATTCGGTCGTTAATATATATTGTAAATGGTTATATTAGGATTGGATTCATCTACATCTACAACTGGTTGGTCTTTCTGTGAAAATGGAAAGATTCTTTCTGCTGGTTTCGTAGATACTAAAAAATTAGAAACTACAAAAGAAAAAACGTTTCATGTTATTTCATGTCTTGAAAAGACGAACGAGATTAAAAGATTTGATGAAATTAATCTCGAAGCGGCTTTGAGTGGATTCGCCGGAGGTTTTACCAGTCAACAGGTGATTATCACGTTAGCTAGACACAACGCTGTTTTTGCGTATATCATAGAAGAACATTTTAAAAAGAAAGTTAACTTGTTATCTGTTAATACAATGAGAAAAAAATTGTTTGGCAAATGTAGAATAAAAGGAATAAAATCTAAAGACTTTGTTAAACAAGAACTTGAATTGCTTGTGCCTGATGTTACAAACTTTACCACGTTAAATAAAAAAGGCAATAGGGACGAACGCAATGGTGACATGTATGATGCTATAGTAGCTGGGTTATATAAAAACTAAAGTTCTTGACTAAATTTAAAAAATTAGTTATAGTTAGATTTGAATGACAAATGGTTCAGTTATAGAAACACTTTCAAAATTGTTTAAGCAAAAACCTCAAATCCAAAAAGGCGGAGTTGAGATATTAGTGTTTTGTCCTAGTTGTAAACATCACAAGCGTAAATTAAATATCAATACAACTACTGGTTGTTACCAATGTTGGGTGTGTGGATTCAGTGGTAAAAGTTTTTCATCTTTACTTAAAAAAATAAAAGCACCATCTGAGTTTTATAAAATATTGTGTAATAATAACGTTAAAATAACTTATACAATTGAAGAAGACAAAAAAACTCTCGTTTTACCAACCGAATTCAAACCATTGTATAAACCACACAAGGATTTTGCTTACAAACACGCATTAAATTATTGTTTGAAAAGAAATCTTAGTATACACGAAATCGTTCGTTATAATATTGGTTATTGTACAGAAGGTTCATTTGCAAATAGAGTTATTGTTCCGTCATACGATAAAGAAGGAAATTTAAATTTTTATTGTGGTCGAGATTTTTATGGAGGCAAGTTTAAATATCGACTGTGTGATGGTAGCAAAGATATAATCGGATTTGAACTATTTACAGATTTCAATCAACCAATTACAATCGTAGAAGGACCATTTGATGCTTTATCAGTCAAATATAATGTAGTTCCATTATTTGGTAAAACGTTATCAAAAAAGCTTAAATTGAAGTTGATGGAAAATAAACCGCCAAGGGTTAATGTCCTATTGGATAATGATGCTTTAACCTCTAGTTTGAAAATATGTGAATTTTTAGTTTCTAACAATATAGAAACTCATTTAGTTTTATTGGCAGGTAAAGATCCAAGTGACATTGGTCACGAAAAAACTTGGCAAACCATCGATGGGTGTGTTAGAATGGATGAGAGTCTATTGTATAGATACAAATTAACAAACAAATTATGATCGTATTAAAAAATACAGATGAAAAAATTAACTGTGTGATGCATATTGCGGATATTCATATCAGACTCACTCAGAGACATGATGAATATAAATCCATATTTCAAAAGTTTTATGTATCACTTGACAAGGCAAAAACTCTAAATTCGATTTTGGTAATAGCTGGTGATATTTTTCATAATAAGTCAGATTTAAGTCCAGAATGTGTTAAGCTTGGAAGTGACTTTTTAAAAAATTGTGCAAATCGTGTTCCTGTTATTTTAACAGCGGGTAACCACGATGCTACATTAGCAAATAAATCCCGATTAGATTGTTTAACACCAATTGTGGATAGTTTAAATCATCCAAATCTTTACTATTTAAAGTCAAGTGACGTTTTTCGTTATGAAAATATATTATTTAATAACTTCAGTGTATTTGACGAGTCTGATAAGTACGTAAAAGTGGAGGATATTCCTGCCAAGTATTTGGTAGGTACGGATCATCATATTGCTTTATTTCACGGACCAGTAAATAATGCGGTTACTGATATTGGATATACAGTAAGTAATCGTGCAATAACAAACGAATTATTTGATGGACATCATATTGCGATGTTGGGTGATATTCATAAACATCAAATTCTTCAAGAGTATGATGAACGTGAAAATAAACCTATAATTGTATATGCTGGATCTATGATTCAACAAAATCACGGAGAAGACCTTAAGGGACACGGATTCCTTATGTGGGATTTGAAAAGAAAGGTATATAAACATTACGAATTACAAAATGATTATGGTTTTTATACTGTTGAAATTAACAAGGGTAAGTTGATTTCTGACATTTCACAAATTCCTAAGAAAGCTACATTGCGTGTCATTTGTAGGGAGTCAATTCCGTCTCAAGTAAAAGAAGTAATCAACGAAATTAAAGAAACTTGTACATTGGTTGAAACTACGTATGTGCGAGGAGACGAAATTTCTAATGATTTAACTTTGAAATCCGGTCAGATATTCGACGTACATAATATTTTCAATGTGGATTATCAAAATAAGCTTATTGAAGACGTTCTTCTTTCTAAGAACAATACAAAAGATATCGTAGAAAAAGTTAAAGAATTAAATAAAGTCATTAACAAGGAGATATCCAAAGATAAAGTGTCAAAGAACATTCGATGGAAGCCTAAGGTGTTTGAATTTGATAACATGTTTAGTTATGGCGAGGGAAATATAATAGATTTTACTAAATTAAAAGGTACCATAGGATTATTTGCTCCTAATGCAAGTGGCAAGTCTAGTATTATGGATGCACTTGCCTTTTGTGTATTTGATAAATTCAGTAAAGGCTTTAAAGCAGGTCACGTTCTTAACACTCAGAAAATGAGTTTTCGATGTAAGTTTAATTTTGAAGTAAACGGAGTTGATTATTTCATTGAACGAGAAGGTAAGGCTGACAAAAAAGGAAATGTTAAAGTGGAAGTCAAGTTCTATAAGATAGAGAACGGCACCGAAGCTCCTTTGAACGGAGAAGCTCGTCGTAGTACCAACGATATAATTAGAGATTATGTTGGTACATACGACGATTTTATTCTTACAGTATTAAGTATTCAGAACAGTAAGTCGGGATCGTTCATCGATCTCGGTCAGACTGAACGTAAAGACTTGTTGTGTCAGTTTATGGGGTTAGACGTATTTGATCAACTATACACCATTGCTAATGATAAATTTAAGGAGACTAATACATTACTTAAAAACATTAGCAAAGATCAGTTGATTCAAGAGTTGGACCTTGTTTCAAATAACATAGATCTGAATAACAAAAATATTGACTCTTACAATGAAGACATTAAATCGAAAGATATTGTAAAAGAACAACACAATAATAAACTGCTAGAATTGTCTAATAATATCATTAAAGCGGATTCTTTTAATTTTGATATAACCAAACTAGAATCTGAAAAAATCGAAGTTGAATCTAAGATCTATCAAACACATTCTAATATTATTGAATTAAAAAACACGATTGTAGAATCGGATAATAAATTAATATCCATTTCATCTTTATTGACTGCTTGCGAAAACATCGATGCCGAATACGATCAATATAAATCTATAAAACGGTTGTTTGATAATAAGTCTAATGAGTTAGAATCTATAAAGATTGTTATTAAAAATAAAATGGACAAATTGAAAAAGTTAGAAGATCATAAGTACGATCCTAATTGTCCATATTGTATTAATAACGTATTCGTAAAAGATGCCATCAAAGTTAAAGCTGAATTGGATAACGATAAAGTTAAAGCAAAGATTGTATTTGAAGAATATAATTCTCGAAAGAATGAACTAGATGTTTACGGTGATATTGAAACTAAATTCAAGGATTGTCAACGTCTGAATTTAGAAAAGGTGAATTGTGATCGAAGCAAAAGCACAACCTCAAATAATATATTAAAATATGAAAATGATCTGATTAAACTTCAGTCTACTTTAAAAAATATAACTGATAATATTGCTATTTTTTATAATAACAAACACGTCATTGAAAATAATAGTACGTTAATGAAGGAAATCAATAATTATAAAGACTTGATTAAAACCGTCGATTCTGATATCAAATCTATTAATAATAAATTGTTCAATGCTTCCACAGAAAAAGGTAGATTTGAATTACAATATAAGAATACAACAGATCAATTAATCAAAGTTAAAGAATTAGAAGAAAGTTACGAAACTTTTAGATTATATACAAGCGTCATCAGTAGAGATGGAATTCCGTATGAGATTATAACGAAGACACTTCCCGAAATTGAAAAAGAAGTTAATAACATTCTTCAACAGTTAGTTGGGTTTACAATAACTATGCAGACGGATGGTAAGAATATTATGACTAACATAGTATATGATGATCGACGTTGGCCACTTGAAATGGCAAGTGGTATGGAAAAGTTTATCAGTGGATTGGCTATTAGAGTTTCATTGATTAATATTAGTAATCTACCAAGACCAAATATTATCTGTATAGATGAAGGATTCGGATGTGCTGACAGCGATCATTTGGGTCAAATGGGTGCTTTATTTAACTATTTAAAACATCAATTCGATTTTATTTGGATAATTAGTCATTTGGATCGGATGCGAGATATGGTAGATAGTCAAATAGAAATAAAAAAAGAAAATGGTTATAGTAAAGTAGTATATATTTGAGACCATGAAAATATTGTTTATAACACCACATTTATCTACCGGAGGCGGACCTCAGTATTTACTAAAGAAAATCGTCGAATTAAAAAACGACCACGATGTTTATTGTGTTGAATATGATGATGTTACAGGAGGAGTTTTTGTAGTACAGCGTAACAAAGTAAAAGAAATACTTAATACAAAGTTAATAACTCTAGGCGATAATAAACATGAATTGATTAATCATATTAAAAATATTAATCCAGACGTTATTCATTTTGAAGAACTACCCGAATATTTTTGTGATGTTAATGTAGCCGAAAAAATTTATGTTTCAAATCGATTATATAAAATAATCGAAACTTCTCACGATAGTAGTTTTGATATAAATACAAAACAATTTTTTCCTGATAGATTTGTATTTGTAAGCATATATCAGAAAAAAATGTTTGCTCCTCTAAAAATAGAATCTGATGTAGTAGAATATCCAATTGAATATAAAACAAAATCAGATAGAATTGGTTCTTTACAAGCGTTAGGACTAGATCCAAATCTAACACATTTTGTTAATGTAGGTTTATTTACTCCAAGAAAAAATCAAGCGGAAATTATTGAGTACGCTCGACGTTTGACAGATCAACCTGTACAGTTTCATTTTGTAGGCAATCAAGCAGGTAACTTTCAACATTATTGGGAACCTCTCATGAAGAATCTACCAAATAATTGTAAAATATGGGGTGAAAGAAAAGATGTAGATTCTTTTTATAATGCTATGGATGTATTTTTATTTACGTCGAAAGGTACTATTAAAGATAAAGAAACGAGTCCATTGGTTATTAGAGAAGCAATTGGATGGAATATACAATCGTTGTTGTATAATTTACCTGTATATTGTGGAATGTACGATTCATATCCAAATTTAAATTGGTTAACACCTAATTTTGAATCTAATCTTAAATTAATTAAAGATAGAATAAAGAATCATAATTATAGTTCATCAAAAGATCTTGAAATGAATGTATCGTTTCAAGAGCCAAATATTATAAATATATCAACTCCAATCGGATTTAATGGATACATATCGGTAAGAGATAATTTAACAAAGATTCCGTTATATTATTGTCAGTTAGATATGGCAAAAAACTGTAATTGGACTATACTACCAATTGGAGGAGGAATAAATTTTAAAACAGAAAGTTATTTTAGTGAGTTTTTGTTAGAATTTTATGACATCGACAAACGATTTATGGGATCACATACATTGAATGTGCGCACGTTAGATTATATTCCTGTATTACTTAATAAAAAATTTTCTCCGTTTGACTGTTTGTATACAAATCATAAACAGATGTTTTATGATGATATTTACGCACAATGTGACTTAGATAATTTAAATGTAGTACTAGATATTGGCGCGAATGTGGGGTTATTTAGTTTATATATGTTAAAGAAACATAACTGTAAGAGAATATACGCGATTGAACCTACCAAAAAAGCATTTGTACAATTATCTGACTCGTTAAATGATGAACCAAATGCATCTATACATAAAGTAGCAATTTATGATTACACAGGAAAATCTAAAATAAAATCCGTAGAAGATAATTCTACAATTAGCGGATTTATTGACGACGTACATCCATATACACATCATAATATGAAAGAAGAAGAGGTTGATGTTGTTACGTTAAGTCGATTTATGAACGATCACAATTTAGATCACGTAGATTTAATTAAGATTGACATTGAAGGATGTGAATACGATGTTATCGATAGTCTTTCCGATTTAGATATATTAAAATCCGATAGATATTTAATTGAATATCACTCTTCGGAAATTAAAAATACAAAAAAAATTGTAGAACGATTTAAATTCTTGGGATATAATATATCAAACCCAGACGATCCAAATTTTGATAAAACTCTAGGTTTCTTTTTTGCAATTAAAAATAAATATGTTTCCTAAACGTGCCTTTATAACATTTTCAAACGAAAAATATTTACCGTTAATTCGTAAATTGGTAGAAAGCGTATTGGAGTTTTCAAAATATCCGATTATTGTATATACTTATAATTTTTCATATGAATTTAATAACGATAGAGTTTATACAAAAAGAATAAATGACGATTTGTTGGAAATTCCGGAATATATAATTAATAATAAAGATGGTCATGATAATATTGGAATTGTGACCCGTAATAATTTCAATTCTTATTATACATTAAGTAGAAAACCAACTATCATAGTAGATGCTATTAATAATGGTCTTGAAGAATCGATTTTTTTGGATGGAGATGGAATTGTTGGTGAATCAGTTGATACATCGTTTGACTATCTAAATATATGTGAAAATTATCCTTTAGTTGGTAAAGGATTATTTGAATACATGATATTAGATGGTAATGTTGGATTGGAATTGCCATTGATGTGTCTTTTAAATGTAAATGAAAGAACGATGCATTACGTTCAAACTAATTTTATTGTTTTTAATAAACAATGTAAATCTTTTTTTGAAGAATGTATATATGTGTCAAATCATAAAGAAGTATTAAAAGATTTTTATAAATATGCACCTTGGCAAGATGAAACGATTATTAATGTTTTATTATGGAAATACAACGCAACCAAACTACTCCCCTTAAGTTATTTTAACATATCAAATTATAAAGATCTTCTAAATTTTTATGAAAATCAGAAATCTGATTATCGTGTTAATGACTGTCCATGGCATTATATTCCAAAAAATAAAAATGATATTAAATTTTTTCATGGATGTAAATCAGAATCTGAGTTAACTAAATGTGTAGATTATTTAAAAAGAAAAAAAAATATTATGAAAACGTTGACGAACTGTACTAAAAATAAACATCGTATAGCAATTGTAACTTTGTTTGATAAAAATTATGAAGACCTTGCTAAATATTCTCTTCCTAATAAGTTAACGTATGCAAATAAACATGGTTATGATTTTTACTACTATGATCATATATTGGATTTAAATCGACCACCACAGTGGAGTAAGGTATTGGCTATTCAAAACGTTCTAAATACAAATAAGTACGACTGGGTGTGGTGGATTGATATAGATTCATTAATTATGAATTTTGATATTAAATTGGAGTCTATTATAGACGATTCATACGATATAATTTTTACACAAAATTCACATTCGTATTTATCAAACGGATCTTCTTTTTTTAAAAATTCAGACATTAGTAAACAATTTTTAAATGATTCATATTTGTTAGAAAAAGAGTATTTGAAAAATATAGACGTTAATGTATTTGATCACGAACAACAATCTATGAGATTGTTGGTTTTAAACGAACCGCTATATAAAGAAAAAACAAAATTAATAAATGAGAGAGTTTGTAATAGTTACTGCGTTACTAAGAACGAATCGGTTTTATCGGCATATCCAAATTGGAATGTTGAGTCGAACATTTATAAAGACGGAGATTTTGTAATACAATTCTGTGGAAGAACATTTCAGGAAAGAATGATAGATTTTTTAAATTACACGATGCCTGAAAAAATTGCATTGATTTTAGCATCGGATAATCAAAAAATAATTAACAGTCAAATAAACTCTGTAAGAAATTCAAGATTTAAATTTGAAATATATTTTCCTAAAAAAGAAAATCCAGTCGGGTTTTCTTCATTTTCACAAATGATCAATGAATCGGTATGTAATACGGCGTCTGAATATATGATTTTTGTTAATCCAAAAGTAGAATTAAATGAACAGCATATTGAATATATAATTAAAGAATTAATAACAGGCAAATGTTTTGCCTCCGTTATTGGTCTTGGGTTATTTGGCACAACTAAATCTCTGTTCAAAGAACTCGGAATGATGGATGAACGATTCATAGGTGGTGAATATGAAGATAATGATTTTGCTTTACGACTTAAAATGTTTGGTAAAGCCATAACTGCTAAACTGGACTTATCTAAGTATAATTTTCTTTCTATGCCTTCAAAATACGATCCGATTCGTGGGTGTAGTTTATCGTTGTTTAATGTTAAATGGAGTAATAAATTTAATGATGATACTCAACGTTTAGAATACTATATTACAGAAAAAAATTTAGTTAATAAAAAATTACCTGAACGTGTTATTACCGATGAAAACATCAAATATTCTTGGTTAGATTATGATAAATCAGACATAGATTCTGGCTACTGGATGTTTGATCATTTAAAAAACATCGATATAAAAACTATTTGTCATAATAAAAACCGGATAGAAATAAATTGTACGTTAATAACTAAATTTAGTCACCTATCCGATATATTTGTAGAGTTTTTATGTGATCATAGTCATTTTATTACTACACATATCAATGATATTACGGACCCCTCGTATCATCTTCCACTAGATAATCATCTCATATATTCTAATACGTGGTATGGAGTAAAATTAGATGATACTAAACGTTATGAATTAAAAATTTTCAGTGAAGGAGTGTTACTGTATAAAACAATATTAGTAAAAGGACATGAAAATGTTAACAAATTTACAACAACCATACATCAATTCGATCAAAGTATATAAATGAAAAATATAATTATAATATCATCTTATGCTGACACAGATTCTAAAAAATCAATACTGTTCGACTATATCAAACAGCTTAAAAAATTATCATCGTTTGATATAATGTTGGTATCACACATTTCTGTTCCTGAAAATATATTGAATTGTGTTAACTATTTCATTTATGATTCTGATAATTTTTTATTGCCTATAGAGAACACTCCTACAACATGGATCGTATATAACAATATAAAAATTAATATATTAAGTTGTAGACATGGTTACGCTTTTATTAAGAATGTCCATAATGCATTAACATTTGTAAAATCCCTCGGATATGATAATTTTATTTTTAGCGATTACGATAATATTTTAGGAGATATAGATATAATTAAAATTGAAAATATTCCTAATTTGTTAAAAGAACACAACAAAAAAGTATTTATCTTTAAAGATTATAATGGCAAGTCAGGAGGATATTCATATGAATCTAAATTTTTTGCTGGAGATGTAAATTATTTTATTGATAACGTGCCGCTACCAAATTGTTATGAACAATGGGTTAATATGGAGCCGTACAAATCATCAACCAATGTTGTAGAAGATATACTTGTATCGTTGTTAAATAAGTTTGAAGATAAACTGTATGTGATCGAAGATGTGATTAACACGTATTTTTCCAATAGCGACTTCGACGTTTTTCATCATTATGATTACAAATATTCAGTTATATATAATTTGAATGATAAATCCAAGCCAATATTTTTTTGTATAACTCCGACGGATGGTAATTTCGAATTGTTTCTTAATAATATATCTGTTTTAAATATCACGTGTGATAAAGGATATTGGTTGTTATATTACCTAGATGTAAATGAACAGGATACCGAATTGATATTTAAACGAAACGACGAAACTATAATAAAACGATCTTTTAATATCAATTCGATTGAAGATATTAAAAAATTTGCAGTAGTACATACTATCTAAATAAAATAAATGTTTAAGCTTTAAAATTTGATAAATAATAATATGAAAGTTATTCATGTTACTCCTGGTTTAATTGCCATTCCACCAAATGGTTGGGGAGCAGTTGAAAAAATTATATGGGAATTTCATAAAGAATTATCATCTTCCAATATAGAATCTTCAATATCATATTTAGATCAAGTTGATTATAAACCAGGTGATATCGTTCATATACACGTTTCTAATTTGGCATTGATTGCACATAAACGTAAAATTCCATATTATTTTACATGTCATGACCACCATGCATATTTGTACGGAAAAGATTCATTTGCATTTAAAGAAAATTATGAGGCTATTAAACATTCAATAAAGGCATTCGTTCCCGCTAAGTATCTATTAGATTATTTTAATCTTCCCAATCTTGAATATTTAAGTCACGGGGTTAATCGTGATTGGTTCAAACCATCCAATAAAATATTTTCTTTACACAAACTACTATGTGTTGCTAATAATGGATTTATACACGATCAATCTGAAGATCGTAAAGGATTTCTTTATGCTATAGAAGCAGCAAAACAATTAAATATCCCAATTACAATTGCAGGCCCCATAAATAATAAGAAATTTTTTGACAAATTCAATCCAAACTATGAGAAATTAACAATTCTTTATAATTTGTCAGAAGAAGAATTATTAAAGGTATATCAAGCGCATACTTTATTTATACACCCATCTATTTTAGAAGCAGGACATCCCAACTTAACATTATTAGAGGCTATGTCATGTGGACTACCTATCGTAGGTACATTTGAAGAAAATAATTCTTTACCCGGATTGTATAGAATTGAAAGAACGGTTGAAAGTGTTACCGATGGTATAAAATATGTAATGCAAAACTATGATAAATTTAGAATAGATTGTTTAAATACTACAAAAGAAAAATCTTGGCATAATATTACATCACAGTTAATTAATTTTTATAATAAAAAGGAATCATGTATGAAAACGCAGTTAGAAGAAATTTATAATACAACCAAAATAGTTCATAAACCTAGATTATTACCACGTAATACTATTAAATGTGAATTTACGGACGGATGTAAGTTGGAAGTGGTTGGTTCAAATCAACGTGAGTATAATGTAAAATTCTTTGATAAACAGACAAGTCGTTTAATTTACGAAAGTAATATTAAAAATAATATGTGGTGTATGCCAAGTATGAAATATTTTATAGATTGGCAGATTAAAATAGTAGATTTAACAACAAAAGAAGAAAATGTAATTGAGTTGGATTTGTATGGCAAGGATATTAAAATTATTAACGATTCTCCATCGTTGGGAGATTTTATTTCGTGGATACCGTATGTAGATAAATTTCAAAAAACTTATAATTGTACTCTTGATTTTTATACTCCAAATACCGATTTATTTAAAGAATCATATCCTGATATAAACTTTTTGACATACGATTCCACTCCTCTTAAAGAATATTACGCGTCTTATAAATTGGGATGTTTTATGTCAGATAACACAAACCAGTATTCACCACACGATTATAGAACATTAAATCTTCAACAGATGGCATCAGAAGTTTTGGGGTTTGAATATACGGAAATTCTGCCTACTAAGTTGAAGTCTACAAGAGGAAGTAATTTTTCAAAGAAATACGTGTGTATTGCAACACAATCAACATCACAATGTAAATATTGGACTTCGGATGGTTGGCAGCAAACAGTAGACTATTTAAAATCGTTGGACTATGAGGTAGTGTGTATCGATAGACATTCACAATATGGAAATGCAAATGATATAAATTTTATTCCAAAGAATTGTATTGATAAAACAGGAGATATTCCTCTTCAAGATCGCATCGATGATATTTCAAACTGTGAATTTTTTATAGGATTGAGTTCAGGATTATCCTGGTTGGCATGGGCATGTCATAAGCCTGTCGTAATGATATCAGGGTTTACTAAAGCATTCAACGAGTTTAATAATCCATATAGAGTTATAAACGAATCCGTATGTAATGGATGTTGGAATAATACACAGTTTAAATTTGATCACGGTGATTGGAACTGGTGCCCCGTAAATAAAAATACATCTAAACAATTTGAATGTTATAAAAAAATTGATTTTTCAATGGTTAAGGAGAAGATCGATTTGCTGATAAAGCCAACGGAAAATATTAAAACTACAAAAAAATTCGATCCTTTTACATACAAAGAAATATTTGAATGGAATCAGTACGAGAAATTTGTACAGGTTAATAATAATGATCTCGTCGTTGATCTTGGCTGTTCAATGGGGTATTTTTACATCAAACATAAAAATAAGAATATCAATTATATCGGCGTGGATGGTAGTACAGATTGTTTATCGGATTTTATTGATAATTTGGCAGGAGATACAAAACCAACTTTAATTCATTCTCTAATAGATTCAAAAAAATCCATACAAACATTTGCTTCTATGTTTCATAATAATAAAGAACAAAAATCGATGTCTATTACATTTCCTGATTTTATTAAATTAATAGGACGTAAAATTGATTTTCTTAAATTTGATATTGAAGGATACGAAAAGACCTTTTTAGATGAAAATTATGAACTTTTTAAATCGAGCGTGGATAGATTTACAGGCGAATTTCATTTTTGTGGTGGTCATTTTCCAAGAAACCATGGTTATAACGTACTTGGAAAGATCGTAAATGATAAAGACTTGGTTGTTAAACTATTTTCAATTGATGCATACGACATTACTGATACCTTCTGGAATAACCCAGATTACTATACGGAAATCATAATATCAGGATTTGTTAAGAAATCTTAACGAAATTTCAAAAGATATAATAAATAGTTTAATCTTGACTTTTTTCTGTTATATTTATTGATTAAATATAACTTTGAAAGGATATTAATATTATGCCAATACAAGAAGGCGGTACATTCGCCCCAACACAAAATATAGTAAGTCCAGGAGTTTTCACAAGAGAAAATGACCTGTCAGGTTTAGCACAAGGAGTAGCCAATATCGGCGGAGCTATAGTGGCTCCGTTCGCCGATGGTCCAGCATTCTTCCCAGCAACAATTACCGACGTAGCTACTTTGGAAAGTCGTTTTGGGGTTGCTGACGGAGTATATTACGGACCATATACAGCCAAAGAATATCTACAACAACAAGGTATTGTTACCATTGTTCGTGTTGGTGGTCTAACTGGTTACTGGCAAAAAAATCCATTGATTGTTTATGCTCAACCAGGCGAATGGTTAAGAAATAGTGATGCGGGTGCTATTACATCAGCATCTTTCATGTATCTAGACAGTAATAGTTATACTACAAATATTAACTATCAACAAAGTAGTTCATTATTTAGATTAACTGGAAGTGTAAATCTCCCAGCCCAAATGGGAGGTACTAAATTCTTTGCTAATACCTTAGATTTTACTAAAGTAACATCCACAGATGTTACGACTTTCTTATCAAGTTTGGGCGGTAGTAGTTTGCCAGGATATAGTGTACTTTCAGCTTCAATGTATGCTTCGGCTAGTAAAGGTAAGTTATTTAACGTAACTGACTTATTTCCAAATTCATTTCTTTCTTACAATAAGATATTCAGTGGTAGCGCTGTACCAAAAGGTAAAGTAGCAAAACTAGGTTCCTCTGTTGGATACGCACTCGCTGGATTTGACTTTGATAAGTCCCGTGTAAGTGGTAGTATCAGACTAGTTTCAGGTTCCTCAGGCCTTGGATATAAATTATTATACGATACTGCGGTATTTACTACAACAGGTGGTACCGACGCTCCGGGTAATAATACCGGCAAATCTCCTGCGTATCCTAATTACTATGCTTATTTAACATCATCTTATGTATCATCACCATTCAAATATGGATTCGTATTTGCTAAATATCCTACAAACCAATCGATATCATTTGCTACCGCGAGTTTCCTATCTGCGTCTGCTCAATATGAAGCTCGTTATGACGTTTCCAGAGTTGCTTTGAGTGGTTCATTAAACGTAACATTTGGTTCAAAATCTGCAACCAGTAACTTGACTACTAGTAGTTTGAATGCAGTAGGGACTCTAAGTGGCAGCGTACTATATGCCGGACAAACCATAGAAGTAGGTAGTATCAGTAATGTATTGTTACTACGCAAATTTATTAACGGTGGATCTGTTAAGATTGGAACACCAACAGGAGCAAGTACACTGTCTAGTGGACAAGGCTTGTTCCTATTAACATCGAGTGTACAAGGTACAAACGTTGATGCTGAAACTGCAATTGGATCAGCATTCGCTGAAAGTACTACAACAGTGGCACTATTTTCTTCTTCATATGTAAATACAGGTGCTACGATCAGTGAAAACGGTGCATATTTCAGTGTATCGGGTAATCACCCAGTATTAACCAGTGGTAGCTTTGCTTCTGTCAGAGGAGTTGGTACTTGTGTAGCCGGTTTACAAGTTAAAGGTGTGATTAGTGGTAATTTTGGTAAATATAATGGTAACTTCAATAATCAAGATAATCCAGGTAATGATCCATGTGCTCCAAATACAACCGGTCGTCAAAAGATGATTTTGGCAGTATTGGCTAACACACAAAATGCTTCAACACAATTTAGTAGTGATTACGAAGTATACGGATTCAACACTTCTACAATGTCACAATTGACAAGTAGTGTTTATCCATACAAAGGATTAATTAATCCTACAGAAAACGTTTATAACTTGGCACTAAAGTATAACTTCACAAATACAAATGGCAGTGTAAGTGCTGGTACATATGGTTATTATGATTTCAGCTTAAATGAAAATGATAATAACTACATCAAGGACGTATTCGGAATTGATCCTACAGTAGGTAATCCTAGTAAACAAATCGCCGGTCAAAAGGTTGAAGCTGCTTATAACTACGTTCTATTCGAAGATAGTATTAAGAAGTTCATAGCTGAAAAGACAAGTACTCTTGGTTGGAGATTGTTGGTAGGTACTAGTACTTTATCTGGAAGTACAATCGTAGGTGAACCTCTAAAGTTTGTTGATCAATATAGCACAAATCTAAACGCAGGTGACAGTCAATTTGGCATCACAAACGCTTATACACCTTGGGTTTATAGTCAACAAATTGCTCCGTTCAAGGGTAGTGCAAACGAAGCTGCTGTTCCAACTAAGTTCCAATTGTTCAAAGCACATACTTTAAGCGACGGTAGTTTGAGCAACAAAAAATTCAAGATTGAAATTAGCAATGTTAAGTTATCTGGTACAGTTCCAGGCAGTGATTGGGGTACATTCACCGTAGCAGTACGTGCTTATAGTGATACGGATAAGAAGCCAAAGTATTTAGAAATCTTCCAAAATTGTAACTTAGATCCAGATTCTGCTAACTTCGTAGCCCGTAAAATTGGTAATAGATATGCTTACATCACGTTTGCAGGTAAGATTATCCAATTTGGCGATTATGTTAATTTGAGTAAATATATCAGAATTGAAATGGCAGATGGATCGTATCCAGTTTCTTCTGTACCATACGGATTCGAAGCATATAATACACCAATTGATAGTACTGCAAGTACATATATTCCTTATATTCAATATAGCAAGGCAAGTATTTATGGTTTAGCGCCAGGCAAGTATCCATCCGGTACCGTATTTGGTGCTGTACCACAAAGTGATAATGAAATTCTAGCTCTATATCCAACGTCTTCGTTTGGTGTAGGTGTAGAAAATAACACACAACAATACTTCAAACCACTACCATACTTTGGTAGTACAGATGCAAATGGATTAAATATCGACTTTGATCTAGAAGATAAAGTATGGGGTACAAGTACAGCTAAATATTACGCTCAAGGCGTTCCAGCAAGTACTGGTTCACTACTAGCTCCAAGTTTGAGTGGTAGTATCCCAAGTACATATGATGCTGTAAATGAATCTACATATGTTAAGTTACGTAAATTCGTAATCGGATTCCAGGGTGGATTTGAAGGTCAGTGGCCAGCAATTCCAATCAATGTAGGTAGTAGCATTACAGCCGGTAATACACAAGGTCTAGATTGTACAAACATCAATAGTCCTGGTAGTATCGGTTACAAACAATGTATTGCTGCTCTAAGTAACGCGGATGAATTCGATATCAACTTGATCGTGTTGCCTGGTATCTTCCGTGAAGTACACAGTTATGTTACCGAATTGGTAATCAATATGTGTGAAACTCGTCAAGATTGTTTCTACATTATGGATAACGTAGTGTTCCCAGCAAGCAATCAAACTGTAGGATTGATTGATGCAGCAATTAACAGTGTTGCTACAATCGACAGTAATTATGTAGGTACTTATTATCCTTGGGTTAAGATCCTAGACACTAATACCAACAAGATCATCAGTGTTCCTCCTTCAGTGGTATTACCAGCAGTTTACGCTGCTAACGATAACTCCGCTGCTGAATGGTACGCTCCAGCAGGTCTAAACCGTGGTGGTATTCCAACCGCTGTACAAGTACTTGATAGAGTAAATCACAGCGAACGTGATACCTTGTACGAAGGTCGTGTAAATCCAATTGCAGCATTCCCTGGTCAAGGTATCTGTGTATGGGGTCAAAAGACTCTACAAATCGCCCCAAGCGCTTTGGATCGTATCAATGTACGTCGTTTGTTGATCAACTTGAAGAAGTTTATCGCAAGTTCAAGCAACTACTTGG
>Ga0209296_1000260_pt1 | contig 45421 bp, 48 predicted proteins | sample S_130206_EF_Meta_FD_187319 | JGI IMG/M metagenome (GOLD analysis project Ga0209296, IMG submission 187319) | Freshwater microbial communities from Lake Simoncouche, Canada to study carbon cycling - S_130206_EF_MetaG (SPAdes) (version 2) | ecosystem: Environmental > Aquatic > Freshwater > Lake ...
CCTTGACACCCCCCCTGCACTCCCTGTAAAAAGGAGAGGACTCGGGGGGGGGGAGTTGAGGGGTTCTTTTTTTCTCCATTAGGGAGTTGGGTCCAGATACATACACTTTTTAATTTAAAAGGGATATACACCTTTAAAGTCAATAGGGACTCTTAAGACGAGGGGGTTATTAGGGGGATTGTTGGATGATGTAACAAGCCTAATCTTTGTGTATGGTAATGCTATTAGGGAAACTGATATGTCAATGTGTGATTGCTAATAGGGGTATTTTCTAATTGCTATTCAGAAAGGCTTATGAATGATGTGGTCTCCATGAAGAAGGAATCGTTATTGCGAGAAGAATGGTGTTTAAGTAAGGCTGAGATAGCCGAGCATCGTAAAGAAGCCCCTGAGGGGTATGCCGTCAAGGAGCAGTCTAAGCGTCCAGAGCGTTTGTGGGGTTATGTTTGGACTGAGGAGGGTCAGGGCTGGCTGGCTGAAAGGCTTAAGGTTAAGACTGTTTCTGTAGTCAATAATGAAATCAATAATATTGAGAAGCCTGTATCAACTGATGGTATTTTTGAATGCAAGGTGCTTCGTAGCGGATTTACTAATATTCGTCTAGTTGAGGTTGAGCATAATGGTAAGGCTCTAAAAGCCACATGTAGAACTAATGTCAACATTAAGCCTAGGGCTATTGTCAAGGTTAAGATTGTCGGCAATAGTGCTTGTGTTACTGAAATTACTAAGAAACATTTGATTAATAAATACAATGGCTGAGCCAAAACTGCCTTTACCAATTTTTACTGACCCGCTTTACAGAACAGGCGGGATTGGTGGTGCGGCTTTGCTTCCAACGCCAGTTACGCTTCCAGCAGGTTCTACTCAAACATTTAGCAGAGTTGGAACGACAGAACAAAAGCAGAATAGAGATTATCATGTTGGAATGGGTAATCCATTTTTTATTGATTTTGCTGGTGTTGTAAGCCCAGAGCAAGCCGCTCGCCTTGGTAGAAAACTGTTAAATTTTGGTGAAAATAAGGCTAGAGATTGGATGGGTAATATTCCAACTAATCTTACCACTAATGCTATGAAAGGTGAATTAAATCCATTTAATACTACAAGTTTCCTTGCACTTGGTTCTCAGGCTGTAAAAGCAACTATTGGAGGAACTATGACTACAGGTCTTGCTACAGGTATCGCTGGTAAAGCGGCTGGCTCAATAATTGGTGGTGCGGCAATAGGTGCTATGATAAATCCAACCCAACTTAAGGGCTCAACCATTGACGAAAACCTATGGAGACAAGATTTGTATAGAGAACAAATGCGTGAGCAAGAGGCTAAAGTTAAAATGATTGACGAAGAGTATGGTAAGAAAATGAAAGGTAAATACGCTGGAATTGAAATGCTAATGGAAACTCCAATGTGGAAGCGTGATATATCTGCTCAGTTCACTCCAGAAGAACGAAAACTACAGAACTACGAAGAGGTAATTATTGAAAGAGGCAAAAAATTAGAAGCCGCCTCAAGGGAGCGAGCAAAGTTAGAAAACGGATTCTACAATGACAAGGGGGACTTTATGTCGGCCCATTTTGCACAAAACTCTAAGTGAGCCTAGATATTAAGAACCTAACACCGCATCCAGTACTTGTCGCACCGACACTGGATGAGATTCGCATTCTTGCAGAAAAGAATGGGGTCGATGTTGTTGCCGAACTACTTCAACTGCGTGAAGATAAAATACTCGCAGAAAAGATGGACCCATATCGCCACGGATATGAGCCACAACATTGGAAAGAAGTAGATACAATTCTGAAGGCTAAGAACGAAGTTCTTGTGCTTGGTGGTAATCGTGCGGGTAAGACGGAGTGGGCCGCAAAGCGAGTAATCCAAACTTTAGTTAACAAGCCAGACGCAAGAGTGTGGTGTCTCCATACTACTAACTCGTCTTCTATTCAGATGCAACAGAATGTACTTTGGAAGTACATGCCGCCAGAACTAAAGAATGCTCGGAAGACCAAGGTTACTAATATTTCCTACTCACAGAAAAACGGGTTTTCTGACAACACTTTTATTCTACCGAATCGCTCCCAGTGCTTCTTTATGAATTACGCACAGGATAAGAAAGTCATCGAAGGTGGAGAAGTAGACCTTATCTGGTGCGATGAACTCGTACCGCTCGATTGGATTGAAACTCTTCGCTATCGTGCTATCACCAGACGAGGTAAGTTGATTACCACCTTTACCCCAGTACTCGGCTACTCGCAGGTCGTTAAGGACTATGTCGCTGGATGCCGATTTAAGAAGACACTCCCAGCAGTCCTGCTCGATAATGACAAGATTCATGTTGGTGGATGCCCTAAAGGGCATATGCCATACATCGCTGATTCAATGAATTCCAACTGCGGGGTTGTATGGTTTCACTCGCAACTGAATCCATACAATCCTTTCGACCAACTTGCGGCTACTTTAGAGGGCAAAACTAGCAATGAAATCAAAATTCGAGCCTACGGCTGGGCTGAGAATACGGCTGGGTCGCAATTTCCGTCCTTCACTGACCAAAATATCCTCACTGAAGATAAAATCCCTAAAGATGGCACAAATTTCATGGTCATTGACCCTGCTGGAGCAAGAAATTGGTTCATGTTGTGGGTTCGGGCGGCTAGGGACGGCAATTTATATGTTTATCGTGAATGGCCTGACACTTCAAATGGCGAATGGGCCTTGCCGAGCGAGAAACCAGATGGAAAAATGGGTTCTGGTCAGAAAAATGGTGCGGGTAGGGGTCTGGACGACTACAAAGACCTGATTCTTGACCTTGAGGCAGGTGAAGTGATAGCGGAACGCTACATTGACCCTAGGGCTGGTGGGACTCAGGCTGTTTCAGCCGAAGGAGGCACTAGTTTAATTGAACTTCTTGATGACGGTGTCAAACCTATGTATTTCCAGCCAGCCGCAGGTGTTCATATCGAACAGGGTGTTGCAATAATAAACGACCTTCTGTTTTATAACGCCAACGAGCCTATCAGCACGATAAACCAACCGAAACTGTATGTTTCAGATGAATGCCGTAATCTTATCTTTGCGATGAGGGAGTGGACCAACCAAGATGGCGATAAGGGTGCTTGCAAAGACCCGATTGATTGCCTTAGGTATCTTGCAGTTATGGAACCGTCTTTTGAGGGGGATAGCGTATTTAAATCCAGAGGACAGTCGCATTCTTATTGACTTTTAAAAACTTTATAATAACAAACGAAAATGGACAAACAATCTTACAATACTAAGCGTGATAAACTGGCTATGGCTAGTGACGCTCCTGACATTCAGGAATTGATAAGCGAACTAAGACGCTCACTTTACAATGGTGGCAACACTGTTGAACTCACCGACAGTGATGATTTGCGTTACTGCAAATGGTCTGGTCAGACCAACGATGGCAAGAAGCATTCCGAGAACAGACGAGAAGGGGATGGTGCTATGCCGTTTGAAGGTGCATCCGATGTCCGCATTAGACTTATTGACAGAGTTATCAACGAGCAGGTCGCTCTTTGGGTCAATTCTTGGAAAAACTCTAAATTGAGGGTTTCTGGCCTTACTATTGACGATGGTGGCAATGCAGAGGCAATGACCACGCTAATTACCCATATTGTATCCTGCCGTCTACGCATGGAGGCCAGACGAGAGGGCGAACTTTGGGCTCAATATGCCCACCACTATGGTTGGTCCGCAATGCATATCACATGGGAGCAACAGGTTGGTTTACAGCCTCAAAAGGTTAGACTTTCTGAAATTGACGAGATGGCTATGCAGTTAATGCAAGAAGAGCCTGATAATCCTGCTACTAGAATCCCTGAAGCCATCCGAAGTGGCGAAGACGACCAGATGGTTGTTTCTATGTTCCAGTCGGTAATGCCTAGCGTTCCTGAAGAGCAGGTATCTAAGTTAATCAAGGATTTGCGTGAAACTGGCGAAGCCACTGTTTTTGTCGAATCTATCATCAAGAATCTTCCACGCCTTACAGCATTGAAGCCTTATGACGAGATTTGCTTCCCGCCTGAGACGATTGAACTCCAAAAGGCTAGAGCAGTGTTTAGGCGTGTCTACATGACCGAGGTTGAACTACGCTCCTTTGTTAAGTCCGAGAAATGGAGTCAGGATGCTCTTGAGGAGGCTATTAACACCTCTGGGAACATCAGTTGGTATACTGACCCCAACATCATCCCTGTAGCGACTCTGATGGGCAACCAGCAGTACAGAAACCGCAACCTGATTGAAGTCATCTACGCCTACACCCGCCAGATAGACGAGTCTGGTAATCTTTGCATGTATTATACGGTGTTTTGCCCTAACGCTAAGGGCGACCTATATTTGAAGCACGACAAACTTGCTTACGCTCACAATAAGTATCCTTTTGTGGAACTCAGACGAGAGCATATTAGAAAGTCAATAATGGAGTCTAGAGGTGTACCTGAACTGCTTGTTACCGAGCAAGCCGAACTTAAGGCTCAGCATGATGCCGTCAGGGACAGAACCGCTATTGAAACGATGCCTCCTATTCTCATTAAAAAGAGAATTCAGGGTATAAACAGAATTGGTCCAGCCTTGCAACTTCCTGTTACAAGCCCTGATGACTACAAATTCATGGACCCGCCTAGAGGTTCTCCAAACCTTGCTGAATTGATTATTGCACAGGTCGAGAAAAATGTGGCTAACTACTTTGGGCTTACACATGAAGCCGTACCCCCACAGAAGACCCAGATGCTCCAGCAGATGTCTGTTGACGGCTGGCTTAACAGTTGGGCAGAGGTCTACACACAACTCTTGCAGTTATCGCTCCAGTATATGCCACCCGAAGAGGTTCAGCGTATAACAGGCGTTGCTGTCAATGTCGGTGCTACAGATTTATCCAATCAGTTTGACTTTGAGGTCAAGTTTGATGTCCGTGACCTAGACAATGAGTATGTAATGAAGAAGTTACAGTCTATTAGTCAATTCGTACTTCCGCTCGACTCTGGTGGCGTTGTTGACAGAAACAAGTTGGTTGCCAAGTTGGTTGAAGCCATTTCGCCAGATGTTGCCAAGGAAATCATCCTTGACCAGCAAAGTGCGTCCCAGAAGATGTACAACGATGTCCAGAATGACATTGTCAAGATGCTTATGGGTATTGAGCCTCAGTATGTCGAAAACGACCCTTCGGCTGGCACTAAGATGCAATACATGCAGGATATCGCTGGTAAATCTCCTAAGGTTCAGCAGATGGCTCAGGGAGACCAAATGACAGCGGCTTTGATGCAGAACTACCAGAAGAACCTCCAGATGTCAATAATGCAACAGCAGAACAAGCAGATTGGTAGAACTGGCGTAACGCCTGTTTCTGACGAAATGCAACAGGAGGCACAGCAATAATTATGTCTGAATTCAAATACGACCAAGGAGCCCTAGGATTTGATAAGAATCAAGTCTGGGATACTGTTATTTTTATCCTTAAACAGAACATTGAGACTGAAACGGCAGATGCCTTACATGTCAATACCGATGGCGAGGCTAGAATACATGCATGTGGACGAGCCAGTGCCTTAACCGATGTTCTTAATGTTTTGGTGTCTGAAAGGCAAGAAGCACTAAGAAAGCGTGAAAGAGAAATTATCTAGTTGACTTTCCTAACCACATTATAAAACTCTGCCACAAGTTTCTGCAAACTTTAAATGCTGAACAAAACAAAGCCTTGCTCTTACTAGCATGAATACAAACCAAAACGGAGAAAGCAATACCTCCCAGCCATCAGGCGAAAGTGTTGTAGACAGAACTGGGTCTAGCCAGTTTAATGAACAAGACCTTGCGAGTATCCTACGCAGGGATTTCGGAAATCTAGACGATTCCGATACAGCGGCTGAACCTGCTGACAATAATGGCTCAGAAGACCAGTTTGGAGATACGAGTGCTAGTGAGGATTACTCGGACTCTGCAAATGAAGGCAAAGAAGTTCATTCACAGGAAGAAGAGGCTACGGATAGTGAAAATAGCGAGTTCCAGACCAAGGGCGTTCAGAAGCGTATCGACAAGTTAACCGCACTGCGAAAGCAAGCGGAAGAACAAGCCGAAAAACTTCAAACAGAGGTAGATGGTTTAAAAGCCAAGGTCGAGTCGTCAAAGTCCACAGAAGTTGTTGTCAAGTCGGATGAGGAAATTCCCTACGCACATATTAACACGATAGCAGAAATCGAGCAAGAAATCGCTCAGGCTAGGTCGGTTAGAAGATGGTGTGAGGAAAACTCAAACGGTGTTGTCGTACAAAACACTGATGGTACTGAAACGGAATACTCTTACGAAGATGTAAAGCGTATTAAACTAAATGCTATGGACGCTATGGAAGACCACCTGCCAAAGAGACTGAATTATATTCAGACTAAGGCAAGAGTTGACACCGTTGCATACAAGGAGTATCCGTGGTTAAAGGATAAATCGTCAAAAGAACGACAAATTGCAGAATCGTTCATTAAGGCATTTCCCCAAATCACTCGTTTCCCCGACTACAATGTAGTCATTGGAGACTATATCCGTGGTATGCAAGCCAGAGAGAATGCTAGTAAGGGCAGAAATGTCCAGAGAGCCCCTCATCAGCCCGCATCTAATTATGCATCACCAAGTCGATACAAGGACAGTACCGACCCAGATGCAACGAGAAGATACGCTAAGTCTAATTCCTCCACTGACCTTGCGGCAATCATAAAGTCTAAGTTCATATAACTCAAAACTACATATACTACTATGGCAAAACTCACAGAACCCACATTTAACTCTGCGGCTATGGGCAAGCGGGAAGACCTCGCTGACCTCATCGCCCTCGTTGATGCTAAGGACACACCCTTCACCTCCATGGCCCCCAAGGGCTCGAAACCTGGAAATACCGTGTTTCGCTGGCAAGTTGACTCCCTCCCAGCAGCCGCCTCGTCTCAGACTGGCGTTGTTGATGGTACGGATGTTGACCCTAATGGCGGCACAATTCAGAACTTCGTTAAGGATGGTGCTACACAGTACCGCTACGAATTGTCTAACCACATTCAGGAATTCCGTAAGGCTGTTCGTGTCTCCCCGCTGACGCTTGACATCGCTGTCATTGCTGGCGTTAAGGACGAACTCGCTAACAATGTCGCTAAGGGCATCACAATGCTTAAGCGTGACATGGAAAAGACCTTCTGCTCCAACAATCTTCCTAAGGCAGACGATGGCTCCTCGCAGGGCTACGCCTCCAGAGGTCTCGATTCTTGGACTCGCCCAGTTCTCCCTACTGGTGGTGTTTTCACTAACGACAACTACTTGGCTGTTCCTACAGCCTTCCGCACGAAAGCAGCCGCTGTTGCTGGTAATGCTACCGCTACGGTTGAATCTACAACGGCTTCCTCGACTCTCACTGAAATTGTCGTTCAGGATATCCTGACCGCTATCTACAGTGAAACTGGTCAGTTCCGCTCGTATGACGGCCTTGTTGGTCCTAACCTCAAGAGAGCCTTCACTAACCTCGTCTACACGAATCGCACTGATACTGCCGCTTCGCAACAGGCCATCAGAACATTCAACCGTAATGCGGCTGAGTCTTCGTACATCTCCTCGATTGATGTCTTCGAGGGCGACTTCGGTCAGATTCGTCTGCACCCTTCGCTCTTTCTGAAGAATAACTTCTGCGGTTATGTCCTCCCGATGGAGCATGTCGAAATCCGCTACGGTGGTTCGGTTGCTGGCGTGAAGGAACTGACTGATAACGGTGGTGGTCCTGCCCGCTTGATTAACGCTATTGCGTCCGTCTGCGTGAAGAATCCGCTGGCCTTCGGTAAGTTCGACTATGTCTCGTAACTGATATGTCTGACCCTATCATAGCATCCCTCCAAGAAGCCTTCCCCGAACATTTGTTAGAGGAAGTTAAGAAGGAATTCCTTCAAGGGTTTGCTATGAATAGGGTGCGGGCAGAAACAGAAGCGAAGCATATTGCTCAGTTCGGTCACTCCAACGAAGCAACAAATATTGACGGAGTTGGGAGGCTGGTTGCGAAAATCCCTCCCGACTCTTTTTATTACTGGTCGCATATCCTCGGCCCTCAGTGCTGGGAAGATAAGCAGTTTCTCCGTGAATTCCTTCGGGACAACCCTGAAGTTGCGGTGAGAAACTATACCAAGAAAACCGTTGTTAACGGTACAATTTTTGATAGTGGTGGTTATATTGCAAAATGAGAACAGTAGATTTTAGCAGAATTATTATTGATGCAGTCCAATTATGTGGTCTGGATAGGGATACCCTTTCTTATGCTACATTCTCGCAGTTGCGTGATTTTGCGTCTAACAGACTTAAGATGGTATGGGAGCATGATAAGTTTCCTGACTTGATGCGACTTGAAGAAGTCACTGTAACACACGATACGGCTAACAGTATATACTACTTTGTTAAACCAACTCACTTTGGTGAGATATTTAATGTCTGGTATCAAAACCCAAATGCTACTAGCAGGGCTAGGTCAATTGCCTACAAGATTACATCCACGGACGCTGATGACCGCATCATCTTAGGTGAACTGTATGGCGGTTCAGTCTTTGTTGAATACAGGATTGTACCACCAGAACTTTCTGGTTCACTGTGGAATAACACGACAACATATTATGCTGGCTCTCAAGTTTATGTTGACAGTGGTTCAAATACTGGGACTCTTATTCCTGTTGTTGGCAAGCCGTATTCCGCTAATTTTTTTAATTGTCTAATTGGACCAAATAACAATACTATCCCTGACCAAAACCCTACAATCTGGTCTAAGGTTAAAATTCCATATGTGTTTGGTCAATACCTGCCTAGGGCTATATTTGCTGACTATCTTAGGTCTGAAGGTCAATTTGACTCCGCTCAGACAGCAGAGGCAGAAGCAATGCACTTTATCGACCTTGAAGTTGATAAGGTCGTAAGACAGCAAGGTCAAATCCAAACATACAACTTTATAAGAACATACTAAAATGAGTGCCCTTACACTATCATCTCCACTTCTAAAAGGTTTCATCCACGCTGATGTTACCCTAGGTACATCATCCGCAGTCATTCTTGATGCTAACGCAACTGCATCTAGGCGTATTATTGTTCTTATTCAGAACAAGTCTTCTACGGCTATAATTGAAGTTAGGTTTGCTGAATTCGGTTCTGTTGGGATTATTGTCCCTCCTCTTTCTAATATCTCTTTAGATAATTACAATGGACATGTCAGAGCATTTTCTGACACCGCTGGCTCCATTGCTCATGTTGCTTATTCTGTTGTATAATGAGTATTAGCGTATCAGTTGGTGTTCAAATCCCAACCAATGTAGTTGAAGTTGGTAATGAAATTAGTTCTCAGCAATTAGATGCTATAACAAATGCCTCTACTCCGTCAGCCGCTAATCCTATGGCTACGCAGTCCTTTGTAACAGGACAGGGATATATTACATCTGCTCCTCAAACCCAGCCATTACTCCGTCCTTTATCCTTTGGAAGTCAACCACTTGATGAGACTGATAATTATTACATCTATGTATTAGATAACTCACAGACATTAACTCTCAATGATGATTCTGTGAATAATCCTCCTATTGGAAGTGCTTTCACTATTTTATTTATTGCCAGTACTGCTGCTTATATAAGTTGTGATTCTGGCGTTACGCTTAATGGCGGGTCGGGTACTTCTTTCGGGGGTGGTGCTGTTGTTAAAACACTTATCAAAACAGCGGCTAACACTTGGTGGATTGGTTAATTTATATTCTATGTTTACACTCCTTCTATCCCTTACAGTTATTGCCCTAGCCTTTCTTGGAGGCTTCTACGCTGGCATTAAGAATGCCAAGTCATCCAAGGTTGAGAAAACATTTGAGGTATTTAAAAACCTTAAAGATTAATGGCTAACACACAGCGTCAATTTGAAGGTGATGCTGGGTTTATAGGTATAGACACAAGAGGGAACCCAGCAACGCTTAAACAAGGAGTCCTTCAGGATGGTAAAAACATTCGGCTGGACCTTCAAGCGTTGCAGGTAAGAAAAGGTCTACAAAGAACTCTTGATGATGGCTTTGTAAGCACTATTGGTACGGTTGTTGGTAGTGGAATCTATGTTGAGCCTTCTACTGGATATCAGTATGTAGCCTTAATAGGTTTTAAGGCTGGAGTTAATAGATTCTACTTATTTGACCTTGTTGCTGGGAACTTTGCAACTAACATTGCCATGCCAGCAGGTAGGGTAATTACCTCTGGTTCTGTTCAGTTACTACAGGCAGTTAATAAGTTATACATACTTAGAGGTGAAGCCACTAGGTATATTACTGGGGATGGAACTGTAGGTCAAAGAGCAGTTCCAAATGCGTCTCCGTACACTACGATAACAATTACCACCAGTACCCCTCACGGATTAAATGTTGGAAATGAGTTTGTAATTGAAACTGCCCATGCTCAATGGAATGGTCCTACGCCTAGTAACAGTTTTGTTGTAGCGACTACCCCTTCTACCACATCGTTTACATATACTATTACTACTGGTCACAACGGAGCGGCTAGTGCGTATGTCATACAGGTTGCGAAGCCTGTCATGGTATTTGACGGAAGTAGCGTTCAAATTGTAAGACAGGGTATAATTGACGGAACTGTATTTGGAGGAACTAGTCCAACCGCTTGCGACTTCCCGCCTACCTCTACTGCAATATACCATAAAAATAGAATTTACCTAAAGTACAGTAAGGACGAAATAGCGGTATCCGACTACCTTACCGATGTAACTGGCAACTGGCAGTTTGACCTCACCATTCAGGCAATGACAATCAACCTAGGTGACGAGCAAGAAATAACTGGCTTTCACCCTTGGACTAGAGATGTAATGCTTGTTTTTAAAACAAATAGCATTTATGAGGCTAAGTTCTCTGATGATGTTTCCAGTCCAGATATAGTCCTAGCAAGTTCTTATGTTCGTGCTTTGACCTATGATATTGGCTGTGTGGCTAAAAATAGCATAGCAAATGTATCAGGCGTTGTTTTCTTCCTATCACAGCGTGGTGTATACAAACTAGAGCCACAACTTGATGTTGCATTGCTGGCTAATACCTCACCTATGTCACTTCCAATCCAGAAGTATATTGATGGTCTAAACTACGATTATGTCAAGAATGCGGTTGGGATTGTTTGGAATGGTAGGTACTACCTTGCCGTACCACACGGAACTAGTGTTAATAATAATTATGTGTTGGTGTATAACCTAAGCAACCAGATGTGGGAGTCGGTTGATAACTTCCCTTCCGCAATCAGAATTGACAATGTGTTGATTACCAGAACTCAACTTACAAATGTCAATAACACTATGATATATTGCTCTTCAGTGAATGGCATATACCTAGCAGAACAGTCTGAAAGAGACGAGTTTGGTTCGCTTACGACATCTCCTACATTTGAGAATTTCCCATATATCGCTGGCCCTCCAACAATACCAGAAGGCATACCACTTGAGTTTCAACTTGAACCATCGATATATAACTATGCTGTTATCAGGGGATACGCTAAGACCAGAAGATACACCTTTGGTACACTTCTTGACAAAAAGTATGTTTCAGTTAACACTGATGTCAAGTTTGAGGCTCTCGGTGCTATCCAAACCGATGTTGTTACATACAACCCTGACACAAGATTGACAGTTGATACTGTTTCATCTGAGGTTGAAGAGGATAACACAAGAAGATTTCCAATAAGAAAGATTGCAGTCGGGTGCGAACTTGATTTTTCTTCTTTAAGTGGAAGACCAATTATAAGAAGCGTTACAATTGAAGGTCAAACTGCTGGAAGAAATATTATAAACAAAGAATAAAATGGCTCAAATAAATCAAGGATTTTCATATACAACTAGTGGTGCTAACTCTTATGTTACGGCATCTAACTTAAATCAGCATGTGGCTCTTGCACAACTTGCTGGTGGTGCGGTAGTTGAACAGACTCCAAATGCGGCATCAAATAATACTGACAAAATTATCATAGGCACAGGCTCTGGTGGCTCTGCGGCTATCTGGAGTCAGACCAAGTTGCAGTTCCTTAACTCAATCTCTTCTAGTACAATAAGCGTAAATACATTGTCTGTTGATTCTGGTGACTTTGACAGTATCACTATAAATGGTGCTTATGCTGTTACTAATTACTTTAACATTGGTAATGCCGCTCTATACAACTCTACTGATGATGGCTTTGTAATGTTTGGTTATGACAATATTACACATCCACTTCCTGTTGGTCATGTTGGTAACACCTTTAGATTCCACGGCAGGGAAGTGTTATTTACAGACCCAACAAGTGCTGTAAATTTACTTACTCCTGCAACTGGAATTGATGTGACAATTGCTGGAAGCCTTGCAGTTCAACATTCACTAGATGTAGCAGGTGGGCTTAGAAACGCTGGTAAGCAAGTTGTTACAGAGATTGTTGCCGCTAAGACTGGTGTATGTAATGTATTTGGTACTGGAATTTTACACAAGACTGGAGACTTTGACATACCAGCCGATGAAACTTGGGTTCTTACATTTCATGCATCTTGGCAAACTCCTGCTGGTGGAAATACAATGCCAGATTACTGGTATTATGTTAGAGCATTTGCAGAAAAAGCAACTTACTCTGATGTTCAACTTGGAGAATGGCAGACAACTTACCCAACTCAATCTGGCATAAATAGAATACATGCAATACTTATTCTTACTCAATCAAGTCTTGCAAGTTTATCAAAGAAAATTAAGTTTATTGCTTATGCAACAAATTCTAGTACTGTTGTAGCAAACTTATTAGACCCCAATACCACTAGTTATTACAACATTACTCTTCAGAAAACTAAAACTGCAACATTCACCACTGATTCCTCTATACTCTAATGGCTGACGATACACAATATGATTCTGTAGGTGGCGGTACTACTGGAGCCGCATCTGGTGCAATGTCTGGTGCTATGGCTGGTGCGGCCTTTGGTCCTGTCGGCATGGGTGTTGGTGCTTTAATAGGAGGCTTGTTTGGCTCTAAGAAGACCAAAGTTCCAAGACCTCCGACTTATGGTCAATTAATGAATAACAACCTTGACGCACAGTCTGGTATTCAAAGCAAGTTACTTGCACTTGAATCCGCTAACAGACCACTGTATCAAGGGCTACAAGAGCGTACACTTCAGTCTCAACTTTATGGTGGCGATGGAAACCAAGGCTATATCAATATGCTCAACCAGTCTAATGAAGCCCTACAGGGCGTTCAGGCTAGGGCTGGCACTGGTTACATGAATACGCTTGGTGGTTTAACAGGACAGGCTAGAAATATGCTTCAGAGCGACCAGTCTAGGGCTATGCATCAGTCTTTAATGTATCAGGCACAAAACGACTTGTCCTTTGGTACATCTCTTAATGCCGATGAACAGCGACAGGCTTACCAAAGTGCTAACGCTGGCATGGCTATGCGTGGACTTGGTGGCAGACAAGGTGTAGCCGCTGGTGTTCTTTCTAACTATGGCATGGGTCAAAATAGACTGAACCAGCGTAGACAGTTTGCTGGCGGTATGCTTAGTCAGGATTCTGCTCTTCAGTCTGCGGCTCTACAAATGGGTACTGGTGCTATGGGTATGTACAATGCTGGTGGTGCATTTATGGGTCAGGCTAATCAAATGCTTGGTCAGTACGCACCTCAAATCTTCACGCCTGAATCCCAGATGGGTACACAGGCTCAAGGAATGCAATACAATCAGCAGATGGGCATTGCTAGGGCCAATCTACAACAGCAAGCACAATTGATGCAAACTATGGGTTCGTTTGGTGCTATGGCGGCTCAAGGTGGCTTCAACTTTGGTGGCGGTGGTGGAATGTCCGTTCCAAGCATGGGTTCTAATGTAGCCTCTAATTATGGAGGTGCGGCTGGTAGCACAACTTCGGTAGGCTCCCTAGGTGCTGGTGGTGCTAGTATGAACTACGGCAGCAACTATAGTAACATGGGGAACATGGCATAACTTTTATGGCAATATTTGGACAATACCAAGGCGGCATGGGCCAAGACTTTAATGTCGGTGGCAACATGGATGCTGTTCTCAAACAGCAACAGAACACGCATCAATCAATGCTTGATGCAGTTAATAAGTTCAGTCAAGCCAGAGAAGAGATGTCTACCCTGCAACAGCAGACTGGTGCTATCTTGTCTGAGTATGGCGTAGACGAAAAGGGTAAGCCAGACGATACGGCTCCTAAGTATGTCCACGACCTATTTAAGAATGTAAACAAGGAGGGTGGCATTGCTAACCTTTCTAGGACGCAGTTAGTGTCTGGTCTTAAGGCTTACGAGACAGGAACGCAGGTGGAGTCGCAGAGACAGAACCAAGCATTTAACGCTCAGAAACTAAGACAGGCTACGCTTACTAATGACATCACAGAGATGCAGATGCAAGCCGCTCTTAAGCAGGAAAAGGAAAACCAGCGTATTAGAGATGCATATAACAACCCTGAAGTTAGAGATGCCGCTTCAAAGATTGCTACAGAAGGCGAAAGAAGTGTCGATAAGGTTACTAAGGAAATTCTTATTAAGGGTGAAACCGTAAAGTTTACAAAAGAAGAAATTGCACCAATATTACAGAGGCTTAATGACGCTAGATTAAATGAAAATAAAGAAGCAGAACAGAACGCTTTAGACGATATTGGTAGAATGCTTCATGGCAAGACAAGCAAGGGCAGGGAATCTAATATAAATATCCTTGACCAACTTGACGAAAATGGAATGTTGATGACGGAAGAAGTTAAAAATCCAGACTATGTTCCGTACCAGACTTCTAGGGATGTTGCTAAACTTACTGAAAGAAAAGTTGGTCAAAATACCAATCCTACAATTCCAGATACTTTGCTTCGTGGAATTGCAAACAAGGAACTTGATAAACTTAAGGCTTCTACTGTAGGAACAACTAGCAATACTGAAAAACAAAGAATTCTTGATAAAGTTGCCAGTACTCCTATTGGTGCTGTTGAGGTATCTACGCAAAAAGTTGGTGACAAGGTTATAGGTAAAGGATTTTCAAATCCATACCTTCCTAAAACTACTCTTTTATGGAAAAATCCTAAAACACAAAAAATACAAGAAGAAGTTGACTCAATTGATAAAGAAATTGCAGAAGTTAATAGAGACTTGGACCCTAAGATTCAAGGAAGAAGAGTATCAAATGTTACATCTTCTCTTGAACACTGGAAAAATGCAAAACCTTCTCTTACTCTTTCACAGAAAAATATACAAGAAAATGTTGCAAAATGGCAGTCAGAAAAAGATACACTTGAAGAAAGCCTTATATCACTTGGGAAACAAAGAAAACAAAAACAAGTTGAAATAGATGCGTCCGAAAATGCTGCATTGTCTGCCGCAACAAAAGCAAGTAAGGCTATCGTTCCGTATACTGGTGGTGAAGTCCCAGCATCTGCTGATAGTTGGAAGCCTGTTATTGAAAAGGTTCAGGAAAAGTATAAGCGTACTCTTGACGAGCAGACTAATGATGAGTTCAACATAATGAATAACTACTTTGAAAAGACTGGTGGAGTCCCTGCTACATTTACCAAGGAGGCTTTCTATGCCTCTAAGGGCATTCAGCGTCCCATGGTGGTGTCGGCTGGTGGTGGCTATGTCTATGCTGAAGGTAGAGACGGCAAAGGCCATTTCCTTGAGGACAAGACTGGTCAGTCTAGCCAAATGAGTTACACCGACCAAGAGCGTTTGTGGAAGGCTGGGGAGTTCTCCAAGGCCAGAAACCTCAATAACCTCACTGTCAATGGTTATACTTTTAGGGGAGAAGTTCGTGTTGGAGATATTGACCAAGCCAATAAAGTTAAGGATGGGGTCTTCAAGACTACTAGAGCCTTGAGTGCCTTGGACTCACTTATTGACATTGCTGACAATAAAAGTATGTTTGAGAAGTTACTTCCAACTGAGGTTTCTGGTATTGCTCAGGCTTTGGCTAATACGGTTCAGGCCGCTAATAGAACAGAAGTTGGTGGTTCTGGTGCATGGTCTAATCAGGACCAAGCCAACATTGACAAGATTATCCGTGACCCTTCTAAGGGACACAATGCTATTTTCACATCTCAGACTATAGCCTCTCTTAAGGCTTACAGAACAAGACTAGAACAATCTATGGTTGACAGCGGAAGTATTTATGGTTTTGCTTTTGAAAGAAATGGGGGTCAGGGAAGTATGTCTTCCCAAGTAGGTCAGTTCCGAATTCAGTATGCTACTGGCATGGCTAAATTTGGAGACCCTGCTCAAGCCCTTGAATACGCAAAACAATCCCTGAACTTTGATGCCAACGAATAATGACCCGCTTTTCCAATCAGGTAAGCAATTCCTAAAGACACAAGCAACTCCAGCGGCAAAGCCCGCTAGTATGCCTATGGGGGAATCGCCCCAGCCTTCAGGAGACGGCATTAACTATGAAGATATTGCCAGTGGGCAAGGCAATCATGCTTGGTCTCAGTATGCTAATATTGCAGATGTTAAGGGTCCAACATCACTTAAGGCACAACAGATAACCAGTCTTAGTGACGAGCAACTAATGGATGCTGTTAAGGCTCCGTTAAGCGGTGAAGAAGTAGCCATGAAGATGGCGGCTCTTCAAGCCGCTGGTAAGAGAGTTGATGCTTCTACAATTTCAAAGGAAGAGTTTGAAGCATACGACCCTTGGCGTGAAAAACAGCATTTTAACTTCATGGGTGCTGTTGCTGAAGGTGCAATGTCGGCTGTTAAGGACATTGGCAAAGGTGTGTATTCTGCTGGTACTGACTGGAAGAAACTAGGCTTGGCTGTTGGCCTTTCTGCTGTTTCATCTCCTGTAGTTGGCTTTGGTGTTGCTTATGGTTCTTCTTTGCTTGAGGGTGCGGCTAGAGGAACAAGAGATTTAGGCGGTCTTGCTGTTATGGCGGCTAACCATCCTGGGTCTCCTCTTTATAGAATGTTTGTAAACCCTACAAACGATATGAATAAGAAGTATGAAGACTTCTTGGACCTTGCTAAGTGGAATGCGGATTCTGAAGACATTATTTCTGGTAAGAGTAATGCTTTAATGCCATCAAAGGAGACATATGAAAAACTTTTTGGTAGAGCATTTGGTAATCAAGTCGATGAATTTATTGGCGTTAACAAGGAACTTGCAACTGCGGCTTCTTATTTCCTAGACCCTACAACACTGTTGATGTTTGCACCTGCCAACATTGGCGAGAAAATATTTGGCAAGGCGGCGGCGGCGGCTATTAAGTCTGGTGAGGCTGGCAATACCCTTGGTCATGCTATGTCTGCTACTGCATCTAGGAACGCTTTTAAGGCAAGTTGGCTTAACTCCCTTGGTGAGAATATGGTTAAGTTCTCTGAAGCCGCAACAAAGCCTATTGATGCCATGTTTGATAGCATCACGAGGAATGCCGAAGCCGTAACTGGTGCAAGGTCTTCTATTTCCCATGGAGGTACAGTCCGTGTATCCAGAGTTGGTGCTGGTCATGGTGGTACAAAGGGACCGACATCTGTCGTTCATGCTGGGATGGGTGCGTTAGGTATGTACTCACTCTTTCACATTCCATATGCTTTACCTATTACATCAGTATACGCTGGTCTTAAGGGTGTAGGTATGATTGGAGAAACTATTCTTGATGTTGGCAGGAAGGGATTAGAACACAGTTCTACGGTTATGGGTAAGGCTATTAAGGCATCACTTCCAATCACAATGTACATGCAAGACCTTGCAAAGACCGCAGTTCATGGTGGCGTGTTTGGTGGTCTTATCGGATATGCGGCTAGTGGCGAAGAAGGTGCGGCTGGCGGTATCGGAACTGGAGCCGCTCTTGGGGCTATTGGTCACAATGTAGGCTATGCCTATGGAACTTTTAGCGGTCAGTTTGCTAAAGAGGCTCTATATAAAGAATTTGACAATCACTTTAATGATTTAAAAGAGAAAGGACATATCTTGAAGCATGACCGAGTCCGTGAATTTATTGAAAGAATTAGGGACGACCATGGTGATGAAGAAGCAATTCGTGCTATGTCTCATGTGATGGCTCTCGAGAAGAGTAAGAACACGGCTGTTGCATACATGGGTTACAAGGATTTCCTTGGTGCTTTGGCTAACGACCCTAAGATGTGGGAGTCTGTCATTGGTGAGAATGGTCCTGAAAGAAAACTTTCTCCTACAGGAGAGGTGTTACATAGTGCAATGAGGGGAGTTGTGGAAATGGATGGGATTGGAAATGTAGTTAGAGATGGCAACGGAGACCCTATTTTACTTGGAAGGCGTGAGCGGGTAGAGTCACTAAGACTTACGGAAAAAGATAAAGCCCTTATTGGACCAATGCCTGAACAAGAAGGTGGCGTTGTTAATCCAAATCAAGCCGCTTGGAACGGACTATTCCTAGGTAAAGATGGCAAGAGTAGCCCTATTAAGATATTTACTGATGGCGAGACAGGCAGAAACCATATTATAATTAACACTGACATGATGGTTGGTGTGCGTGATAAGTACGGTAACCCTGTTTACGATACGGCTTTCCGTGAAGGTAGAAGAGCCAATATGGACAAGTCTCAAGACATTCGTGTTCAAGAAACAACTGAAGGACCAAGAGTCAGAAGGGAAGAACTACGCAAGAAACCTTGGTTGCTTGAACCAGAAGGTCTTGACGAGTACGGCATGCCCCTGCGGTCTAAGAAGGAAAGAACTGTTGCGTATCCTGATGACAGCGTGATTGGCCCTATGCCACCAGAAACTAAGATGGTTTCTAAGAAGTCCGCTGGCGACATCGGTCCAATGCCAGCAGTTGAAGTTATTTCTGGCAGAAAAATGGTTCAGGCTAAGACTGCTCCTCTTGGAGAGTTGTGGCATGCAATGAACAATGCCTACAGAAAGATTAACCATGGGCAAGAGATTACAAACTCCGTCCGTGATTGGCTCATCGGCTCTGGCGGTAAGGCTGGAAGAGCATTCTCTGACCGAAAACAAACAGTCCAGTTCATGCACGATGTGTATAGAGCCATTGGTGGTGCTTCCAGAGATGGAGAAACTGGGTACAACGGAGCATGGAGAAAGGCTATTAGTGAGTTTGAACAGACTGGTGAGGTTAAGTCCCCAGAAGTTCAGAGAGCATTTAGAGATTTTATTGAAGAACTTGGTGAATCCATGTTCATTGGTTGGGAAAGCGGTAAGCCATTTGACTATGTATACAGAGGTGGAGACCTAGGCTTTGCTAGAAACCTTGTTGAAAGCGTCAAGGACTCTTTCTTTAACCGCTCGCTTCGTGAAGCAACCAATCTTGGTGCTGACATTAGAAGCAGAGACTTCTTTATTAACTGGTTCAAGGAAGCAAAGGATGGACGCAAGTTCAGAATGGACCCTATCCTTGAGAGTTCCTTTAATGACCTTGTTCGTTGCTATAGAGACAATGAAATGAAGGATGCTGGCTTGAGAAGAACAGACCTCAACTCCCTTACATCCGCACAACTCAAGAGACAGGCTGAAACATACGGCTTTGAAGACAGGATTGAGATGGACGAAAAGGGTAACTACAAACTTAAGTCAGATGAAAAGTATAACGCTGAACAATTTGCTAAGGCTCAGGAAATGGGAATGGAAATGGCACATACATTCCAGACCAACCCAGACCTATTTAATGGCGTAGATGTTCAAGTTGTAACAGACGGAGATGCCAGAGTAGGTACTGTTGAGTCTAACTTTGTGGCACTTGATGCCGCTAGTCGTGACCCTAATACATCTACAGCCGACACGCTGGCTCAGCGTAGAGGTGCTTTCTTGTTCCAGAATAAAGATTTTGCAGATGTAGGCGTTGGGATTGACGAAATGCTTACGGCTCAGGCCGAGCAGGTTTATACCAGTGGGGTTTATGCACCACGCACAAAGGGTAGTTTTGGTGCTAGAGGCAGACCGAGAACTACACCTACTGGCAAACTTCAGGCAGACTTGCTTGAGGCAATGAAGACTGGCAAGAAACTTATCCTTAGGGGTGTTCCAAACGAAGCCTTATTTGCTATTATCCAGAAGCATGTTCCTAAAAGCGTGTCTGATAACATTAGGCTTCTTGCTCCGCTTATCATTGATGGTGGCATTTCTACCGATAATGTTGCTAGAGGTCAGTACCATGGCTTTACTCAGGTAGATAAGGATGGCGTTAAGCGTAACAGAAAAACAGGCGACTCCTTTAATGCTAGAGAAGTAACATTTGTACCTTACAATTTAGAACTCAGTTGGACTCTTGACAACATCAAGAACCCAGAAATTAATTATGAGCGGGCTCACTTAGCCTACAATGTCCAGTCAATGGATATTGATGCTTTTAATAGAAGAATGCATATTCTTTGGAATGAGAGTCCTGAACTTCATGCACTGTATGGAGACATTCAGCAATTCATTGACCACACCTATAGAACTGTTGACGAATACAGTGCCAGCAAGGAAATTCCTGCTGTTGATTTCTTCGGGGAAGGTGAAAACGCTAGACAAAAGCGTAAGTATGTTGTTGCCGCTATTGGTGCATCTCCTAACATTGCTCACCACATGGCTTATAGTCTTGCTGAAGCCGAATGGCATTCGTACCAGTATCAGGACAGGAAGCAACAGCAGAACCATCCTTGGCAGAGATTTAGACTTGATGGCTTGACTGGCTTGCAGTCAGTTGACGGAGAGCGGGCTAGAGTGCGTATCAATGAGACGCAGTATTACAGAAGTATGGTTCCTACGCCTACCTCTGAGGCTGGCTCCATGTGGGTTGATAGTGCTGGTAAGTCAGTGATGTATCAACCTGCTGACGGAATAACTCCTGACCTAAGTAAAGTGCCTAACATGAGTCCTCAGAAACTTGGACGCAGGTACGACATGAACTCTGAACAGTGGAAGACAGGTTTTATTGGAAGAGCCGCAGAAGAGCAACCTACTTGGGTTGATAAGGGAACACCTATGGGGAAGATTGAAACACTTAAGGATAAGGTAGTTGAATTTAAAATTAACCCAAAGGCTGGAACTGTAACCCTTGAAATAATGACAAAGAAGGGTGGAGAGTCTGTTTCTCATGTTTACGCTGAAGCGTCTAAGGACGGCAAGCGTATAAGCCATGTAGCGGTTTCAACAATGCCTTCTTGGTTAAGGCGTGGCTATGGTGATGTTGCTTATTCTGAGTTAATTGAAAGAGTAAGAGCGATGGATTTTAAGGCTTTTGATGGAGAGATTATAAATTCAGCCGCCTTGCCAATGCGTCTTAGAAATAATCGTTTTGGTCATGGAGGTACTTTTATTGTTGGACCTGACTGGACGACCATTGTCGATAAGGCTACACAGGCTGAAGTTGTTAGGAGACTTGATAATGATATTGACCTTGGAGTTGAGCATCAAGGCGTAAGAGTTAGTTCGCCTATTGTTGGTTCTGCATTCTACCAGACGGCTGAGATTGGTGATGGTCCTATCCCCATTAACATGGAGACAATGAAGGACTTTAATCAATCTACAACAGACAAGCCTTATAACGCTGATGCTGTTGCTAAGCGATTGAATGACCCACTTGCTCTAGTCAAAGAACTTAACAAACAGAATGAATTTAGGCCCAATAAATCTAAGCCATTATTCCAACCAGCAGACACATTTGGTGCTAAGTCTCAAGACGAAGCGGACTTCCTTAGAAGTAACTACAAGTGGGCTAACGAGGAAGCAAAGGACATTTTTGAGTCTGAAGCGTTAAAGCGTTTTGCTAACCAATTCCGTGTAGGACAGGAACCTGTGACTGTAGTTAAGTGGGCATTGGAAGAGTGGAAGCGTGTACATGGAGACACTGATGTGTACAACTCTCAGTTTGTTACTGGCAGACCTGTTGTTTTAATTGGAACTCACGGCACTCAAGGTGCTGATTTAATGAAAACAATGACATTTAGAGGCGATAAGATAGGCTCTAACACAGATACTGACACAGCAAAGAAGGGTATATTCCATGCAGGTACTCAAGCAACATCTGGCACATACGGACGAGTTGTGTCTAGTATGTATGAAGTGCGTTCTAATCTGACTAAGGCAGTAAGTTTGTTAGATTGGAGTCCTAAAGCGGCTTCTGAAAGCAAAATTAGAGAAGCGGCAAGAAACATGAGGGAATCCATAATGCAATACATGAGTTTAGGTGCAGATGAAAAACAAGCAATTACATTCCTTGAAAGTAGATTTAACGAAAATCTTTCTGAATACTTTGGTAATACTGTATTTGACTCAATTAAACCATCGCTTAAGGGTGAAATCATTAAATATGCCAATAACCTAGAAAGTTACGCTAAAGCCTTTGAAGCCGAGTTCCAAGAAAAGAACAGACAACAGGTTCGGTCTGTTATTGGATACAAGAATCCGCTAGTTGTTGATTATAAAGGTGCTATTTGGCATCCAATGAATGATGCTAATCTTATTAATTCTGCAATTGCAAATGGACACGATGGTTTAATTGTCTTGAATACAAGAGATTCTTATAGTGGAGTTGGCTATGAAGACAATTTATATGTAACATTAAAGGAAAACAGAGGCACTCATATTGCAACAATTGACTCATCCCTTACAGGCAAAGCAAAGAACCGTGGGCTTGGAGGTCAAGAGGGTGGCAGATGGTTGCAACAGCCGTCTGACGATGTGCTACCTGCTGGTGCATTCGGACCTAATAACCCTGACACTGTGAGACTTGCTAGAGCGTATAAGACTACTACTGGCCTTGCCACTGGTGACGGAAAATTTGTTATTAAACTTAACCCTAACAAGTCGTTTAAGATTGGTAGGGAATACGACATCCTTAAGCACGACCCTTACAATCCTAAGGTTAGGGCGGCTTACAAGGCTTTTGGCGATGAAACGCTGGTGCAGATGCAACACATCATTGACGCTGGTTATACCCCAGAGATGCATGGTTTGAACAGTGAGCCTTATTCTAGAAGTGCCGATGCCATTGCAGACATTAGAAACAATAAGCGTCTCAAAGTTCTTTCCACTGATAAAGCCTACGGCACATCAGCAGTTTCTGCAAAAGATATTACTGAAAATCCGTTACTAGCAATGTCTAAGTTTAAGGACGCTAATGGAGTTCCGATGCGTGTTCTTGATGTGTTTAGGTTTGTGCATGATTTCTTTGGTCACAGTGAGCGTGGCAATGGGTTTGGTCAACTTGGAGAAGAGAACGCATGGGATGTCCACGCCAGAATGTATAGCCCTCTTGCTAGACGAGCAATGACAACTAGCACTAGGGGTCAAAACTCTTGGGTTAACTTTATCCATGAACCTAACATGGAAATTAATAGGAAGCGTGACATGGTCCGTGGTCTTATTCGTGATGGAAGAGTTGCTGAAGCAATGGAAATCCAAAAAACTATTGGTTCAATTCGTTTTGCTGACCAGAAGATTGGCCTGATGCCTGAGTGGGTTAGCAGACTTGATGAAGAGTTGACACCAATTGAACGACAGGTGTATGGTACGCATGCTACTTCCGAGAAGACATTTGGTCTTTATCAGAATGCAGACGGAGACTCTCATTCTATCCATAGCCCTGAGGCTGAAGAATTTGCTAGAATCGGTAAGGAGTCTCAGGCCGCATCTAAGTTTGGTACATCAGTAGACATGAAGAATGCAGACGGCTACAAGGGACACACATTGCTTATGTCTGGTGAAGGTAAGGCTCAGGCTTCTATCTCTCCTTCTGGCGAACTTGGTTCTGTCATTAAGGGTGTCAGTGGTACGGCAAGCGATGTTGAGGCTGTGGTTAAAGCCGCACTATCAACTGGCAAGGTCAGATGGCTTAACGCCTTTGACACTGTCCTCCCTAGTATGTACGATAAGTTTGGCTTTGAGGCAGTTGCTAGATTGAAGTTTGTTGACGACTACAGACCTGACGGCTGGGATTATGTCAAGTATGCTAAGTTCAATAGCGGTAGACCTGATGTTGTCTTCATGGCTTATGTCGGTGAAGGCAGGGCTACCCCTTACGAGCGTAACGCCCGCAAAATACCTACGCTGTTGTCCTATGACGATGCCGTTACACTTACACAGGAGAAGGCTCAGCATGCCAGAGACAATGGCTACCTGATGCAACCTGCCGATATGAGCGGGCCTGACCCAGTCAAATTTGAGAACCTCAGGAGCGACACCAAGAAAGACTTAGCGTTTCGTGATGCGATATTTGATTATGCTGAGTTTGTTAGAATGACAGACGAGCGTATCAAGGCCAGCCAAGAGCCTATGAATAGAGGTCAAATCCTTGCTACTTGGTTCAGGAAGAATGTTGACAGAACTGGTGGTGGTCAATCTCCTATGACTTGGAACTATGCTGTTGGTGCTGAAGGTAAGCGTATCCCTATTGAAGAGTTCACAAGAGAACACCTTGATGAACTTAAGGATGAGATAGCCAGAAAAGACCCTAACTTTAAAAAGGTTTACTCTGAATGGGAAAAGACTGTTGGAGAACTGTATACTACAGAGGCTGACAAACTTGCCGCAGAACTCAGGGCTCAAGTTGAAGCAGAACAAGCACAGCATACGAATCAAATTCTTGCTGGTGAAACAGGGACACAGAGAGGCAAGCGTCTTGCAAGAGAAAAGTATCTCGCAAAGGTGCTAGATGCTATATCAAATAAGAAGGCAAGAGGTAGAATTACTTCTGTTGAGTCTATCTTTAGGTCAAACAAAAAGGCCGCAGAAAACAGAAGGGCTATACTTGAAGCAAAAGACAAAATGCAACAGCGTCAGGGTAAGTTAAAGGACATAGTTGAACTTGAATTTGTTAATGAAAATGAAGATGCAGAAAGAAGAGGAATTACTAGGGATAGCGATGAGTATCCTCACAAGGATTTGGCAGAAGACATTGCACAAGAAGTAGACCTTCGTATCGCAGAAGAAGAAGCACAGGCAGTTCGCAAAAAAGAAAACCTTGCCGACCCAGACCAAGTGGATGAAACAACTGAAATTGAGCCAGAAGGTCTTTCAAAGGAAGACTATGAGAAACTTGCAAAATCAAGAGAAGAAAGAAGAAAGGCAAGTGGAGAACGAAGCACTTCTGAAATGTTCTTTGTTGCAGATGAAGAGACTGGAATTGTTCAGGAAGATAAGATTCTTAAATATGAACCGTTTACGCCAGAAGAAATTGAAAGACTGTTGCGTCAAGAAAATAACAAATCATTTGAAGAAGGTGGGTTCAGGACTTATGATGAAACACCCAAGGAGGGAAGCACTACATCTGAATTTGACTATGAACTACAAAGAAGAATAGCCTACAATAATAAACTTGCTGAGATTAAGAAACTTACTGAACAAGGACTTGCAAAGGGAAATGGTGTTAATCTAAACACAGGCACTAACTACAGGGTTGGTTCACTTGAGTACCTTGCTCATTATAAGTATGCAAATTCCGTATGGTTTAATGCAGAGGGTGAATCTATCTTGAGAGAAATTAACGATGGAAAAACAGTTACTACCATTGAAGGCATTGTTGATAGAAGATTCCTTAACGAAAAGATTCCAGACACGGAAATAACAATTAAGATTGCTGGTCAACCTGATATAAAGAAAAACTTTAGAGATTTGCCAGAGAAGGTAAGGGCAGAACTTCTTGATGAAACAAAGGCTAAGCCTGTTTATCCTCCTGAATATCAAGCAGTCATTGACCATAAGCGTATGTTGCTTGATAAATTGCAAAACGCAGACACTAGGCTTTCTACTCCACTTGAGCATTTAATGCCGTTGTTTGGATTGTTTTCCTTGTGGGGCTTCGATGTCAATGAAGCATTAATTTCAAAGGACTTTGTAGCAGGACATACTGAAGGTGCTATCCCACTTAATGCTACTGGTGCTGAAACCTTAAGGGCTGTACTTTCACAGAGTGGAGTTCTCTTTACTGGATTTGATAAACCTGCTAGGTTTACGGATGCACTCAAGGAGTTGCCTGACTTAATGACAACAACCATGGAGGTTCTTTCTGAAATGAGAGAGGGTGCTTACTATGCAAAGAGAGATAGTAAAGGTAAGATTATTGCAACAAGTGATATTTACTTAGGTAGAAAAGATAACATTACCCTTGACCCCAAGACAATGGAACCGATTAAGGTGAAGGGTGAGAATCCATTAATCACCGAGTGGCTTGATACTTATCTTGCTAGATACCCAGAGAATAGACATCTTGTTGCTACAATAGTTGAAGGAGAAACAAAATCTCCTCTTACCAAGAAAGAATTAGACCGTAAAATTGATAATAGATACAAAGGCAATAATGGTCTGAAGGAGCAATTCCAGAAGAGAAACGGAAGAAATCCAAACCCCGAAGAGGCTAAAGCAATTCGTGAAAAGATTAGCAAAGAAGTCATTGCTAAACATGAGTTAAAACAACTTGTTGGAAGACCTGAATTCGTTGGTTCATTCCTAGACGACAGTAGAGGCAAGAAGAATGTCAATTACGGAGACAAGCCTAGCATTGAATATAGAGCATACCTTGAACTTAAGAAACAAAACGATGCTCAAGTAGCAAAGAAAGGTGGCAAAGGTTTTAGTGAGATTGCCCTGAAAGATGCGGCAAGACAGACTGCCAAAGAAATAAGATATGAATTCATTGAGTACATGTTTGACCAGATGAATGCTTATGTTCTTGAACAGGCAGATGTATTTGAAGAAGGCCAAGGACTAATCCCGAAGGATTACAAGACCATACAAGCAGAACGAAGAAGTCAGGCTAACTACAGGGCTGATACCAGAAGCAAGGCCGTTGCTGATGCCCATGAAGGTGAAGCGGCTAACCTTTCCTCTACACAGGAAGGTACTGGCGGCATGGGAAGACCTGCAAGTGAGGATGTTTCTACGACTACCAGAGAATTTACTACGGAAGAAGTTGGTGCTACAAAAGAAGCGGAAGTTGAAATCAAAAGAACTTGGAGAGAACAGGCTGACGCTAAGGGTACATTCCAAGACTCTGAAGGTAAGGGTAAGATTGTCGTATTTGAAAAGAATGTTGGCATCAAGGGTGACAAGACTGCTTACAAAGTGTACATCGGTGACAGAATGGTTGGTGGTGCTGTAGGTCTTGATGAAGCCCAGAAGATGTTTGAAACACAACTTGCTAAGTTTGAAGCCGAAGGTGGCATTGCCAACGAAGCACAAGCCGAGGTTGCTATAGAACAGCCAACACAGGCAACCCCTGTTGCTCAAACCCCAGCAACGCATCCGCTTGGCGAAGGATACCTAGCCATGATGAGAGCCGCTGAAGGCGAAGACCAAGGTGCATTTGAGGCTATCCTTGCAGGGAAGAAGGATGCTCCTGTCAAACCTGTAGCGGAAACAAAGCCTGTTACTAAACCTGTTGAGCCTAAGCCTACGGCTGAAGCACCTAAGAGTAAGTTGTCTGAAAAACTTCAGGGTCTTACTACTACAAAGTACTTCTTAACTGAACAAGGCAGTAGAGGAATGATTGAGAAAGAAGGACCGACATGGTTCCTTGACAAAAAACATGACGGAATGGAACTTGCACAAAGGCTTAGAAAGAGATGGTCTATAATTAGCGATGCAGGTAAGCGTATTGCTGTTGAAAGAATTAATCGCACCCTGAAGGAAGTTAAGGACAGAACTGTAAGGCAAAAGGAATGGATGAAAGAACCTGAACAGCGAAAGAAGGATGCTGAACTTGCTCTTCGACTGATACAGCAAAATAAGGATGGAACTAACCTGACTAACGCTGAGTTTGCAGAAGTTGAAAAGACTGATAAATATAAAAAGATTAGAAAAGAATACGATGACGCAGTTGAGGCATACAACGAAGCATACAGCAAGAGGGGCAATCCGTTTGATGATGTTATAGATATTCTCGCAGAGGAAATTGACGCAGAGCCAGAAACTCCTACCACAAAGCCAGCCCAGCCCGCTTCCTACAAACAGAACACGACAGCAACGCCTCTTCCGTTTGCTGGGTACGATACCCCTATTGGTCCTGAGCGTCCACCGCTTGCCTCGCCCTCACCTAAGCCTGTTGCTAAACCTGTAACCCCTACTGCTAAGCCAAAGCCTAAGCCCGCAACTCCTGCTGTTGAAGCAGTCAAGACTCAGAACGCTACGGCTCAGGTTAAGAAAATTGTACAGACGCAAGTTGCACAGGCTCAAGTTAAACCTGTCAATCAGGTTGGTGCATCTCAAGTTGTACTTCAAACCCAAGGTCCGCTTGCGGCTTCTACTAGGGAAAACCTTGACCACACCCAGTCTGTTCTTGGCATCAAGGACCACTTGACGCTTAAGATGAATGGAACTAGGATTTCCACAGCAGACAAGCGTTACATTGTTACTGGCAAGGCTGGCAAGTATGATGTTGTCATGCAAGCCCACGCAAGTCCTTACACTGGTCAGATTATAGACCAGCGTGTGGTTGCTATTGTACCTACGCTTGAGCATGCACAGTTGTGTATCCGAGAGTTTGACAACTTACAGCGTAGTCTGGCTGAACTGGAGGGTGTCAATACATCCGCTAACCTTCAGGCTTCGGCTCCAGTCATGGCTCCCCAGCAGATTGCTCAGGTTGCTACCCAATTGGCTCAGGCTAACGCCCAGAACCCAGTACCCCCTGTTACCTCTCCTAAGACACAAGCCGAGGTTCACCCTCAATTCAATGCTTGCGTGGTCGGTCTTAGTAAGTTGCGTATCCCTCAGGCTCTCGCCAAGGAACTAGTTACTAACGCTGTGAATGCCCTAGGAAGCAAGGCTGGTGTAGCCGAGATAGTAGCCCACGCCTTGCATGCTAATCAGGTCACAGCGGCTCAGATAGCCCATGCTAATCAGGTGTTCGTAGCCACAGCCAACCAGACCACAGGCCAACCTAACCCTAACGGCATCCATCAGGTAGTCGTATTGCCATCCTTGGCTGGTCTTAATGCGGCTTGCGGTGCGGTTGTGCCTAGACCTCCTACTATTGCTGGTCTTGGCTGGCCTCCCAACTCTATCCCATCCCCTGTCCAGAATGCCAGTAAGCCTATTTGGGTTCCTACGGCTGAAAGCCTAGAAAGATTTAACAGGCTTATTAGATTCAATCGTTACAGTAACAAGGTTAAACTACCTAATGGAGCAGAAGGTATCGGAACTACATTGGTCAATGACCTTGGCTATACAATCATGCAGACATCTCCGTCTAAGTTTAGACTGTTTGCTCCTAACAAGATGCTAATCTCTGTAGCCGATAACGAACAACAGGCTTGCGATGACCTACTTAAGCACCACTTCAAGAAATGAGCCCCCCGCCAGACCCAGACCTGACCAACGCAGTCAGAGACTTTCAGAAGGGAGGCTGGATTGTAGCCATACTTGGAGCCCTAGGTATGATTGCTAGAATGATATTTGACGATGAGAAGCGTCCCCTTGTAGTATGGATTAAGAAAGGGTTTGCTGGTGCTATATGCGGTGTCCTGATGTACTTTGCACTTCATGGTGCTGACATCGACCCTATATATAAGTCAATACTGTACTCAACCAGTGGAGCCTTGGCCCCCGAACTGTTTGAAAAACAAATTTACGATAGGATAAAATCTCTATGGAAAAAGTAATTCTATTTATGGCACTGCTTATGTGTGGCTGTGCTACAACACAACAAACAACACAACCTATACCCGCACCACGCATAATAGAAAATGAAAAGAAAGACGCATACATCGACTTCCTCGAAAACGAAGCATCGGAAGGCTCAGCGGCACTCATCTCCGTTAGTCCTAGCATTGGTGAACCTTATAAAAAAATCATTGACCTCACTATTACTAGGCTTTCTGGAATCAAAAAGCCAACCGAAGAACAAGTTGAAAGATTTAGATTAGCCTTAAACAACAAGGCAGAACTAGACAAACAGGTCAATATTGCAAAAGGGGTAAACGAAGAAAGCGACAAGGCTTGGGCCGAGGTCGCTAGGATTGATAAGGAAAACGAAAGCCTCAAAGAGCAGGTTAAACTCCTTGAGGCACAGCGTCAGTTAGATATAAAACAGAAGTCCTACGATGAGGCTAGGACTACTTGCAACATGCTAGGGGGCATGCTTACCCTTATCGGGGTTGGGCTTTCTCTTGCTTCCATCTGGATTGGTAAAGGGCTTAAGGGAGGAATTGCTGTTGTCGCCATAGGAACCTTTATTATATTCCTTCCACTCATCATGCAGGATATTGTCGAATCCGAGTGGTTCAAGATTACCATTGGAGTTTCGTTTATTATTTGCCTTATCTTTGGGGCGTTTAGGTTGTTCCATACTCATAAGCACATTACTTCTTTGCCGAAAGGCGATAGTGAACAGTCGTCCTAAGGAAACCATTCTTAGATAAGGTTCTATAGTTTTGCTTTGTTGCGTAACCAAGTTCAATAAGTTTGTCTAATTGACGCTGAGCGTTTGTATGACCAATCTTGTTTGACTCTTGGTATTCCTTAGCAGTAAACCATTTATCTGGAACCGTATCTGGCACTGAGCCACCCTTAAGACTGTGAATTTTGAAGGCTTTCTCGATTTGCTTTAATCTTGATTTGTTCATTGATGGTTTTGGTTGCTTCTATCATTGCTGGGAGGAACATGTCTATCACGCTGGCGTGAACGCCTAGTGATATTGATGCCGATTCCATGGATGAATTGTATTTCTTTTTAGTTGGAGTATTAATCATTTGTGTCAAAGTCTATTGGTGTTACCCACTTACCGCCTACCTTATGGGCTTGAAGTATCTTCCAGTCCTTGCCCCTGACCCAGCCGTAGCACCAGCCGTTGCCCCATGTAGAGGAGTTGAGGTGGTTCTTAGCGTAGCCAGCGGTACGCTGTTTGCCTAGCCAGCCAGCACAGAAGCCTACCACGCCCTTGTGACGCTTGGCATTGGCTTGGGTAATGGTATGGAGGTGGCCTATTACGCAAGCACCACCGCTAGGAGCGTAATGGATAGCATGCTCCTTAACGCTGTTCTGGTTGGCTGTATAGCCATGGCAAAAAACAATAGGGCCGAGCCTGTAGGTTCCGTCTTCCGCATGGTACTTCTTGATGGTCTTGCATCCAACTTCTTTTAAAGTCGATACAATGTAGTCAATAATGTCCTTGCAATAGTCCCTGATGATACCACTACCGCTCGACTCCATAGTTTTAAATAAACGGTCTTCATGGTTTCCAAAAAGATATACATGGGGTTTGGTTCTTTTGATGAATTCTATTCCTTGGGAGATATCTTGTTCGAGAGAGTCGTTTACATCTTTACCCTCTGCTCCCTTGCGGAGAGCCTTGATATCAAAGCCATCCCCACCATGGATACGCAAGTCAGGCTGGAACCGCTCCATGAAGGCAACGAGTGCGTCAGTGCATGACTCGTCCTCCATATTTCCATGGTTATCGGAAAAGAATACAAACTTAGTCCACTTGCTTTTCTTTGCTTTTGGTCTTGATTTTGTTTTTTTCATATACAGGTATGGTTCTGTGCGAGCGGGGTTTAATGATGTCAATTTCTCTAAGGATAGCCTCTAGTTCTTCTGGAGTAAACGATGCGTATATTCCTCTACCAATAGCACGACCAGCCACTAAGCGGAACATTTCAATTCCCTTGGTCTTTTTCTGGTTCATTATATTGAGGTGCTGTTGTAAGGATATGGAATGCCCAATTTAGTTGTAGTTCGTTTACATCTAATAGGATACAGGCGAGTTTTACACGCCACTTGCTGATATGGGTTATGGTCTTCATAGGTTCATCAATTGTTCTATAGTTAGGTCTTCGTTGTCATCGCCATCATCGGCTTCCCATAGGGGAAGGTACGAGTTTGCTGATAACTTCTTCGACAATGGAGATTTCTTTCGTAAGTGATGCATGGACGGTTAGCAATTGCTTCTCCGTCATATCACCATACATAAGTATCCTTCTGTTAGTAATAGTTCTAACCAAGGGCGGGAGACCTGCTCGTCTACCGCATTTCCACAACGAAGAGTACTTAATATTGTACTCATAGGAAGCCTCCTTGAAAGTTAAACCTTTCGCCAACGCTTCTCTGTAAATGTCTACCATTCTCATAGTTATGCAGGTAGGGTTATTCGATGTCAATGTAGGTGATGCCATCAGCATAAGAAGGCCAGACATTGTCAGTCAAACACTTTGACAGGCTCTTGAAGGCTTCGGATACCTTGGGCATACAATTGAACAGGAGGTCGCTAGGAATGATTTCAATGAAGCGTACGCCATGTGGTGCTTCCTTCTCTACAAAGCAGAATACAAAGCGATACTCGGTATCTGGATGTAGGGCTTTCATCAGGTGAATATAATACAAAGCCTGAATGTCATAACCGCTTTTCTTAATGGCCTTCTTGATGCCATAGTTGTTTGCAGTTTCACTGGTAGTCTTAAGGTCTAGGATTACACGATGTTCATGGTTAACCCAGTCAAGGCGACCCTTGGCTTTAACATTGTCAAAAGCGGTATCAGCAACAATAGACACTTCTGGATTACCAGTCTCAGTGTACTTGATAAAGGTTGGAGAGTTACGAACTGCCTCAGTCATGCTAATGCATTGTTCGTAGTGGTCTGGCGTAAGAGAAATCTTATTGCCATTTTCCAGTAAGAACTGTTCTGCTCCAGCCTTTCCCTCCTTAGTTCGTCTGTCAAACTTAGGCATCATAACAACCTCTTCATGGAAGTGTTGAGGCTGGAAGACGGACAGGTGGGTAGCCGTACCAAGCACCATGGCATCGGTCTCTTCGCTAGGCGTGGAGATGTAATGCTGGTAGTGGGCAGGAGACTTGAGCATCTGCTTGATGGCAGACTGGCTGACAGCCTCTAACTGGCGGTAGGTGCTGTCTTCCATGTTGGTATGCTCGACAGCGTTCTTGAATAGTAGATGGGATTTGGTCATATGGTTCATGTAGGTTATAATTATCGGGAAGGGGGGGTGTCAAGTACAGCCTTTGCTCGCTTCATATTGATGCGGGTATAGGGGGTTGTAATTTCGTTAAGATTAAAACTGTGACGCTTAGCACCAGAGTATCCCATGTTGTAACACATGTACACAGCCATAGGTGTAATCTCTTGCTTGTCTTCCTTGAGCCTGTCGATAATTAATTCGACATAGGCAGTTGCAAGCAGTCTGGCAGTGAATGGGTCACTGCATGCTTGTTTATGGTCCTTAAGCCTTTTTTGACATGCAAGTAATTCATGTACAAGTTTATGTTTAACTCTGAGCCAAGCCACTGAATCAAGAAAGGCATCCTTGTGCATCTGGTATGCACCAATAGCATTTCCGTTATCTCCAATGGCATTGGGGTTGTTGTTAGACTCAATGATTGCAACTCTATCCATGAAATCTTCTATTTCAAATTTGGTTGGTTTTGAGTATCCAGTGATGCAAGCAAGTACGGACGAAGCGTATGTTAGTAGTCGGTTCATATAAAAAAGGGGTAAGGGAGGGGGATTTCACCCCTCCCTTTGACTACTTAGAACGGAACTTCGTCAGATGTTTCTGGCTCTTGCTGTGGGCCTTGCGAGTTGTTATACAACGCAACAGCAGTGGCCTTTAACTTAGCATCCTTTGCGGTGACACGACCAGTCTTCTCGTAAGGACGAGGTTCCCACTTGGTAGCCCAGTAAGCAAGGTCATTGCCCTGAAGTTCGCCAATAGGAGTTCCCTTGTTATTGCCAAAAGGCACAGGGATGGATGGGTCTATGTCGCCAGATGCTGGCTCTGAGAAACTAGGAGCGGACTGAACAGGAGCCTGAGCGACAGGCTTAGGAGCAACATATGGCTTAGGAGCAACAGACTTAACTTGTCTATCAAACTCTGCATCGTCATCCTCTGTAGCGACACCCGCTACGGAAGCCAATGCATAGCGTCTCAAATAAGTTAGTAATGCACCAGCCTGTTGACCAGTAGTATCAGTGTCGATTGGGACGACACAGGACTGTTCAATGCTTTCTCCGTTCTTGTGGATGATAATGGTTTGCACTCCAATAGCACCAATGTTCTTTCGTTCTGCACCAGACCAGAAGGAGTCGCTTGCCGATGTCGGGAACTGAAGAATACCAAGACCATTCTTTGCGAAGATTGGTTTAATATAATTCAAGTGAGCCGATAAACTGGCGTACTTTGCCTTATGGAATGGATTGTTACTGTCTGGGGCAATGTCCTTTGTCTCAAAAAGAGACTTGGCAATTGCCGCAAACAACTCGGAACGCCTCAGTTGAAGGGCGTTGATATCATTATCTTGGGTCATAGGTAATAGGTTCGGTTTTATGTATAAACAAAGTTAGGGGGGGGTGTCAACCCCCTTAAAAAACTAATGCATAGGGAACCACCCCTATGCACCAGAACCTTTCGGTTTTTCATGATGAACCAGCCAGTGCCGTAGCACTCGCCAAGTTGATTTAATAGTTAAGTTGGTTGGACTCAAGCGGAAATAGCAGAGAAGTAATCCCTTAATCTACGCACTAGGGCTACCCCTGTTTCCTTGTTCTGGAACCGCTCTAGGAGTTTGTCGCCAGTATAGTTGGTCGTAATGATTGTAGTCTTAAGATTGGAGGTTCTCTCGTCAATAACTGCAAAAAGGTCTGATTCCATTCTCTGCGTTAAACGCTCCTTGCCCAAATCGTCAAGAACTAGGATGGGGCAAGAGATAAGAATGTCAAGAACATTGCCATGCTTTCGGTCCTCAAAGCCCTTTTCAATCAATCCTTCAAACTTACGCATCTGGAGGAAGAACGACTTATCTGGGTAATGCTTTCGCCAGAGTCTATTGAACAGTCTCCATGCCGCCCTAGACTTGCATGTTCCAGTCTCTCCATGCAGGATTAGAGACGACTTCTCCTCGGAAGGATGCCAGTCCTCGGCCTTGAGCAACAAAGGGCTCCTATGGACATCTGTGGCTATGTATCCCTCTGGGTACTCGGGGTGCTTGTTAGCAAAAGCAATGCCCTTCTTTTCAAAGACATCCTTATAGGTATATGGGTGGTCCCAATAATCCTTTGTCATGTAGCACTCTTCGCAGACACGAACAGATACATCAAAGAACTTCTTAGTTTCATTCCATGCTGGAACGGCTTGCTTATCGCAATGTACGCACTTGTAGTTCATTTAGTTTGGGTTGGGGTATGTTTGCCAGTACGGATACCAAAGGTATCATTACGGAGAAATTGAAATTGGTCTGAGGAGAAGTGTCGTAGTGTGCCGTCATTGTCAAGAACGATGGCAAACACATCATTGGCAAAAGTGCCACCATCACGGACATAGATTACCATGCCGTAGCCCAGAGTGGTTTCCACTGGCATAGGGTTGCGGAATTCGTGAATCATTGTTTGCCCTCCTTGGCGGAGTTCCAGTCTTTTGCAATAGTCACATAAGGTGGATACGGCATATTAGCAGAGGCATGTTTAAGCATCAAATCTCCTGCCCGTTTAAGTTTATCAACCTCGGCCTTGAGGCGGGCGTTCTCATCACGCTCGGAACGCAACAGGCGGGAAGTGGGGCTGGTCATTAGGGCTTCGACCTCGGCCTTAAATCCGTCAGACGCAGACTTTAAATCAGTCACCTCGGCCTTGAGTCGGGCAATCTCCTGACGGAGTTCGTCTCTGGTCCAGAATATAATATTAGAATCCCTTGGCATGGTCGTTTTTGGTTAAAGGTTTACCTGACTCGGTTCTGGCTGGTTCAAATAAACCAACCCAGCCATTCTTAATTGACAGTTCAATGGATATAATAGACTTACTCTCGCCCCACTTCTTTAGGTCAGCAAACTGCTTCTCTATCGTGGATGGAGTTAACTTCTTCTTCAGTTCCTTGCGGTAATCTATCCATGCCCCCCATGCCCTGTGAAACTCTTCAGAATCAAAAGGAAAAACAGAAGCATCAACAAGACCTTTTATCTTTTTAATATCCTCTTTATTATCTTCTTTACTATATGGGTGCAATGAATTGCATGGGGGAGGTGCAATAGATTGCATGGGGGGAGTGCAATGCACTGCATCCCTGAGTGCAATAGAATGCACTGTATGCAATACCCTGCGTCCAACAGCATTGTACTCACGCACAACAAGTTTCTGCTCAATTAACTTGGCAAGAATGTTCTGCATTTGTCGCTTCTCTACATTAAGGCAGTTCTGGAGATAGTTATTAGATGCCCAGCATCCATCGTCACCATCCAGTGCGTCAATAAGAGAGAAGCACACCTTCTCGGTCAGTGTCAGAGAGTTAGTCTGGAACACCTCCTTGGGCATCCATAGCCCAGTAAATTTAAGGTTCATCGTTTCCACTCTAACCACCAGCCAAGGGGGGTGTCAAGCGGTTGGTTCTTTTGACTCAATTTCAATAATTGTCTCACCCTTTAGCATCTTGTTGATGTCATCCTGCGATATTCTCTGGATGCGATGCTCTATCACTGCGGTAGGCTGGTCTTGAAGTACTGCAATTTTGTCAATAATAATACCAAGAGCAGTAGGCAAAAAGTTCGGATGTATGTTGTCGATTTCATTGTTAAGTCTATTAGCCCCCTTCATGCCAGCATTCTTCATTATGTTAGCCATGTTAGTCTTCCAGTCCTTATCGGACAGGCCAGTCATGTCGCCCTTGATAGCAGACACGCTATGCTCAGACAAGCCAGTTTCCTTGACTATCTCGTCTCTCGTTATCCCTTGCTTGAGCATTTCTTCACAACGCTGTCTACGCTCAGGCTCAATGTTTTTGGCGTTGCTGTAATGCTGGTTGTTACGAATTATCTCTTTCTTTGGCTCATATTCCATGAAAAAGCATTGTGCTTGACACCCCCCCCGAGTCAATCGTAAAGTGATTTTGATGAAGAATACCATTGCTACTTTAATACTAGGCGTTGCCGTCTGTGTTGTTTATACTGCTGTTGCTACTGTCCTTGGAGGTGTAACAGGCGAGCGGCATGATTCCTAAAATTGTCAATATAAGAATACCCATAGAGGCTCCACCTACACACCAAGCCGCATTGCGTGTGTTAAAAAATAAAAGCGGTAAAATGTTTATAGGCAAAATGTCTACAAGCAGTGCCGTTCTTTGGAAGAAATCCTTTCTATTGCTATTACTAAAACACACTCCACCTGAGCCTATATCTGGACCTTTGCGTGTAAGCGTTAACTTTGGATACGCACTGTTAAAGAAACACCATGCTCAAATTAAGAAGAACAACAGTAATGGCGTTATGGTAGTTGAGGCTAAGGTTACACGCCCCGACTGCGATAATCTTGTTAAGTCTGTGCTTGATGCCTTGACAGAGGCTAAGTATATTGTTGATGATTCAAATATAGTTTCACTCAGCGTAAGTAAATGGTTTCATTGGCGGGCTCCGTTCATTGATGTGATTATTACGCAGGAAAAAAGCAATCCGTGGGTTGTACTTGACACCCCCCCTCCACCAACTGTATAAACCAATAATGACTAACAAGATTACAGACCGAGCCGTTTTCATTATGGAAACAGAGTTCTGGTGTAACTACGAACTGGAAGGCGAAAACCTTACAGAGCGTACCCTAAAGGGTAGAGTAAAAAAATTACTACAAACGCATATTGACAGATGCTATAGCAATGAAAACAGTGTGCCGTTTGTAATGGTTACGGAGATAAGCAACAGAGAACCCATCTGCGAAGATAAAGATGGAGTAACTAAACTGCGTACATCCTGTACGATGACTATGTGTGTTGAAGATGCGGATAATAACCCAGACCAACTGGCTAAAGAAATGACCATGCTATTCTTTGACACAATTAAATTTCCATCTTTCAGAGTTAACAAAGCATACCCAACGCCAGATAGCATTGCCATCAAAGATGAGTCATGCATGCGTGGGTATGTTCAACTTGATAACTCAGTATTTATTCCAATCACATGAACCATAGAGAAATAAGCCGTGTTGAGAGATATCTCATCACCTATCCCCAAATTAAGAACAGCCCAGAAGCACTTGAGACTTTAAAGACGCTGTGCCTTGACCCCAAGATTGGACATCCCGCTGATGCTAACAAGCAACGCATGTTCCGCAATGCCCGCAAGGGTCGTGATGCGGCTGTGCTTACGCTTGCTAACACAATAACTGCATAAGGATTTTATCCCATTAGTTCAGCGGATAGAACAGTGGTTTTCTAAACCATTAACCTTGGTTCGATTCCAAGATGGGATACTCTTGCCCTGTTAGCACAGTGGTAGTGCGTCTGTTTTGTAAACAGAAGGTCGTAGGTTCAACCCCTACACAGGGCTCGCTTTCTGGCATGTAACTCAGCGGTTAGAGTGGGCTCTTTATAAGGGCTAAGCCGAGGGTTCGACTCCCTCCATGCCAACCACTTGACACCCCCCCCGAACAATAATTAAAAACCTTTTATGTCGAACCCAAACCAAGACGAAGCAATTAAATTAATCCACCAGTTAGCAACCAAGGCTAACTTGTATGTATTCATTTTGTGTGATGAAGACCTTGAAATCAAAGAGGCCGACCACACTACAAAGTTTACTGAAGATGAAAAAGAAGAAATCTTCTGTGAGTTTCAAGATGGACTTTCTGAAGTATATGACGAAATCCTTGACCATATCTGCAACAATGTTATCGACAACCGATGAGAAACCGCAAAGACCACGGAAATTACGAGTTCCAAGACATTAACATTACTTATGGTAATGGCGTATACAGCGTTAACGGAACTGCCGACTATGAAATAGAAGACCATGGCATTGGCAGGTACGAATACTGGGGAAGCACAGAGCATAACCATAATTATGTAGCATGTTTTATCAGCGTCAACATAGACGACATTGTGCTACAGGAAGCAGTTGAATACGGACACCAAAATATATCAGAAGAAGATAGAATTAACATAACAGAACTAGTAGTAGATACACTCAATAATGATATTGAACTTTGTTCAGAACTTGCAGAAAACTCTAAATAATATGCCACATAATCCTATGATTGAAATAGTGCTTGAAAAGGCACTCAACGCATTGTCCGCTTGCGATAATGTACTTGCTCAAGAACTAATCACTCTTGAGTATAAAGAAGAACGATTTAAGTCCGCAGACCAAATCAAAGAACGAGTCAAACAAATCTCTGACCTCAAGCGTGAGGTAGAGTCTGTCTTACGACAGGGCAACAGCCTTGACCTGTAACTTGACACCCCCCCCTACCAAACCTTAAAACCAAATTCTCCCATGAAAACCACAACCAAAGCCGACCCCGATAACATCATCATCTCTGACCGAAAGCATCACTTGACTTTCTATAAAGAGCCTATCACCCCCGAGTACGCTAACTGCCTATGGTCTGTCGTGACCACTTCTATTGAAGGCGGTCTTGGCGGTTCATCGTGGGGATGGCGAGCCCGCCTCGCAGAGCAAATCAAGGCGTACAATGCCGCTGGAGACGATAAGACTAATAATTCATACCTTACCCTCACTGTAGACTTTGCTATGTGGGACGAAGAAGACAACGACCTTACGGATTACATCCGTGTGAATGCCGAGTGGCTTCATAACAAAATGGTCAAGTTCGTCAATGACGATAAGCAACCCATCCACCTGCGTGTTCACTTTGCTGAATTCCTGTTGAGCAGTAATTACCCTAATAGTGGTGATGCTGTCACTGATGATGCTCTGTTCCAATATGCGTTTCTTGGCGAAATCCGCTTTGGCTAACCCTTGACACCCCCCCTGCTTCACCCTTAAAACAAAATCCTATGACCAACCCACTCCTATACATTCGTGATAAGTTCTGCTTCTGGATTACTGGACTCACACACAGTGAGATTGAAGAAATCGTTGAGAAGTATAATAATATCCCAACGGACTACATTAGCAAAAGCGACTTCGACCCAGATGATTATGACTTTGACCCACTCAAAGATTATGACTTTGGCGATTTTATTACCTCTGATGGTTTCTCTGACCATATTGTTGATAATGATGTAATCCAGCGTTGCGATTTAGATGACTCATTGTCTGAATATGTTATGACTGATGACTATGAGAATGAGATTAAGGCACTTAAAGCCCGCATTGAGGCTCTTGAGCCTAAGAAGAAGAAGATTAATCTTGAGAAAAAGCCGAAGCAAGACGGCAAGTAAATTCACAGTGAGTTGTGTCACTGTTGTTGTGCGTGGTGCATAAATCCTAACGGATTATGGGTTGGAGGTTGCGTTAGCCTCCAGCCCTTTTTGTGCCACCTTGACACCCCCCTCCCTCCATCCTTAAAACTGATTTATGACCAAAACAACCAACAGTAATGCACGACACTTTGTGCGAAACCGAATTGAGTTCACTGGTAGCAATACTTTTGGGCGATGGGTTAACGGAAACTATGCAGTCTATTCGTATGGATTACATTTCCCTATCTTTGTTTGGTGTGCGTTTGATGCCGAGTGGTATCAAAATTCAGATAAATACAGCACTACTACATCAAAGCACACAACTCAACTACATCCGTTGTTTGAGTGCAAATCTCTTAATACCCACGAACTATTCACCCTAATCAATAAAACCTATGCCTAAATACCGAATTGCAGAAACACTACGAGTAGAATTTATTATAGACGCTCAATCGCCTACCAAGGCTGTTGATGAGTATATGAAGGAATTCCTGCTCTTGTTTAATACTGACCGACAGATTGATTGCTCGACTGGCGAAGATTTCACCATCAATAAGGTTAACGACAACGGCTCGATTGGCGAGGAAGTTGACCCTTGTGATGCCGAGGTTGACACCCCCCCTGCTTAATTCTTAAAACGAAATCTCTCACCCCAAACAACAATGAGCAAAACACAAGAACTAATCGACAAACTAAACATCCCTGCTGGCACTGTATACCCTACTGTTGACTTTAATGTTGATGGCAATGTATTCGCTGTAATCGGGGCTGTATCTAAAGCGTGGCGACCAATCAATCGTGATGTATCTAATAACATTATGAATGTCGTCAATGAACACTGCGGGTCATACGAAGAAGCGTTAAGTTTCTTAATGTCCATCAGTAATGTAGAGTATGACCAAGACCTTGGTGGTCTTGCGGAAGACTTCCCCGATACTGACTCGGACGAAGAGTAATAATAATCTTGGAGACTATCCCATTAGTATAAGAAAACTAATGGTGTTATAAAGAAAGGATATGCAGTATCAATGACAGGCCAAGCCAGTCGGTATGAGCATATCTCCTCCAAATAACTTTACCACTATGCACCACTTAAATAATAAAGAAGTTTATTCATACGACATTATTAAATTTAAGAACCTAGATATATATGAGTCTTTTTATAGGCTTACATTTAGATACAACGGCAAGTTACATTGCAGTCTATTTAAGACCGAGTCCGATGTAAGGGAGTTTATCGACAGATACTACATCGCTTGGCAATCGAATTCGACCGCTGTTGACACCCCCCCCGAACAATCCGTAGATTGATTTTATGCCCCTCAACCCCACAACGAACCGAGAAATTCAAGACTTCATCTGTATGAGATACCGATACACTGACGATGAAGACGAAGGTGCAGAGTATCGTGTAGCCGCAGGTTATTATTCCCAACTGTTCGATATCTATGAAGCAGGTCTTTTCACTCCTGACGAGGAACTAGAACATATGCTTGCTAATCGCAGGTGGGAAGTAGAAGCCTATACTGAAGAGCGTGGATGGACTTTAGACCGAGACTATCCATATCCAGAAAAAAGCACAGAAAACCGCTTCAATCTAGTGTCTGCTCCAAAGTCGGCATATACTGCGGGTCAATGGCGACAGTCGTTTCCAGCGACTTGACACCCCCCCCGTTCCAACAGTAAAACAAATTTCCTCAACCAACCCCTAACAAACACAACCTATGTCACTCGATTGGAAAATGCCTAAAGAGTTCTTTGAAACCAAGAAGCATCTAATGTATAACAAACCAGATGCAGAAGGCAATGCCCGCCTACAGATTGAACTTGAGTGTTTAATCTTCACTACAATGCATCTTCAGCATAACCTAGACGGAGAAATGACTGACGAAGTCCTAATGGAAATTGAGCGTAGGCTTAATCTCTTACAAGGTATCGGCTGTCTTATGGCTTGGTATTATGGTCGTGAAGACCTGCGTGATAAGACCTATGTAAACCTTGAGACTGTCATCCGCTATTGGGGTCTTGATACTAATGTATCTCACCTCAAGAAGACTGAATGGAATAAGCGTTTCCTCAAGATGAGCGAACCTCGTCCTTATGACTTCAAGTATGTATTGCAAGAAGCAAAGGCAAAGGTTGCAGTAGGTGATATGACTCAACCAGAACGGCAATGGGCTGAATACGAAAAGCAACAGACCGCCAAATCGACCGCTGTTGACACCCCCCCTGCTGAATAAGTAAAACGACCTCACTCCACCAAATGAGCAAACTATCCAACCAAGGAAGCAAACAATTCGATGATGGCGACTTCATTGAGAAGACGCAAATCCCAGATACAGTAAGTAAGACATCCGCATTAGATGCAATCATTAGCATTGAAAGCGGTGAGTATGACTGCCTAGAAGATATGTCTCCTATGTATCAAGTGTTAATTGATGATGGCATCATTTGGCATCTCCAAGGGAGTCATCAGCGAAATGCAGTAGTATTGCTAAACCTAGGCTATTGCCACCAAGACTCGGCATCGTCTTGACACCCCCCCCTATCCATCCTTAAAACGAAATCTCTCACCCAATACCAATAAATAATATGTCCAACACCCCCACCGAAAACACGCAGTACACCAAGGTAACGACTTACCTTGGCTATGGCGAAAACGCTAATAAAATCAGCAGTCAGCACATCACTCACTATGCGAGTGCCGTCCGCTTAATCGACAGTGTTCAAGAAGGCGACCTTGAACTTAATAGCATTAAATATAACTTCTTTAAGACTGAAATTAAATCCTATGGGGTTTATAGTCAGTCGGTTCAACTCAATACTATCTTCGGGGATGCCCGCCTAGAAATTGAGAATAGCCATAAGCACCTCTGCCCAGAGTCTGTGGTGGCCTCTGAGCAGATTGTTGGTTAAGAAGTGATACATAAGGGACACTACGCAGTATCGTTACGACTATACTGCAGTTATAAAGAGCATCACTATCCACAGACCCTAGGGATGTAATTAATCCACTGACACAGATAGAGAGTGATGCCGTCCCAACCCCCTTTCGGCTCGACCTTGACACCCCCCCCGAGTCATTCTTAAAACGACCTCACTAATCCACCATATGAAAAATCACATATCAATTAATAAGTTCTTTCTAGCCCCGAGTGAAGACTCCGAAGGAAATTGGTTTGACCCTTACTTTTCCAAATCGCCCTGTAATTGTTGCGGAGACCGCCTTGGTGGAAACCGATATGATTGCACTGCAATAGGAAAAGACCTGCGAATTGAAGACCTATCGGTTTGCCCCGAATGCGTTGTGCAATTTCAGTAACTTGACACCCCCCCCTCAAGGTCAGTAAAACGATTTTACCAATCCATCACATATGAAACCACTCATTGTATATTGTATCACCGAAAAACCTGTGGGCTTCAACGCCCCCCTGCTCATTGAAAGTAAATCCGCTGTATATCCATCGTGGGAGGATGCAGAAATTGAGCGACTGCGTAAGTATCCCGACAAAGACTATGTAGTGTTTGAGGCTAATTACCTGCATCTGTATCCTAACGGAAATTATGGTGCAATGTTATTACCCGAAAATCACATCCGCTTTAACATCAATTGACACCCCCCTGCCTCACCGATATAACTTAATCCTATGTCCTACTCAACCATTATTGGCAAACGCCTTGGAGATTGGCAAGTCGAAGGGATTACATCCTCACCTGATGACATCCTTGAAAGTAATTTCCAACCTATGTATTGGCGGTTATTTAACCCTAAAATCAGCGTATCCATAGGCAGGTTTGCGTCCTATAAAGATGCCCGCAGTTACTTACCGAAAGCCAAGCAAATGTGGCAAGGTATCACTCGACCCGATGAAAAGGTGGCTTTAATTTTGGCATCCTTGACACCCCCCCTGCCAAGTAAGTATAACTAATCTGTATCACCCATATGAACCTATCCACTGCATTCAAATACAATCGTGCTAAAACCCTCACCGAGTTTTACAGCCACGAAGCCCGCCACTACTTCGCCAAGGGCGAGATTACAATCGCCAATAACAACCGCAAACAGGCGGTCAAATGGCAAGGCGTAGTCAAGCGGATGTCAAAGCAAATGACCTTTGCCCAGCAGGTTGAGGCTAACGCCCTATCCGCATCAGAGGACGGCACATCCTACCCAACCTGCTAGGGTTATTGACACCCCCCCTGCCTCACCGATATAACTAACCTGTATCACCACTATGAGCAAATACCTAACACCCCCCATCCGCTTCACCGAGTATATCCTCGACCCTGCCACTGACAACCCACACCTGCAAATCCGTAGGATGCCCGCTGGACTGCGTGATGTAGAGAAGCGGGCTTGGCTGACCGCCGAGGCATCCAACCTCAAATATGCGTCCGATAAGGCAATGGATAAGTATAACGCAACAGGTAGCCATATCTATCTGTCCTTTGCTGTAGCCTTGAATGACGAAGCCGAAGAATGCATCCTTGCCACCAAGCGGAAGTATATCGAGCGTCAACCTTGACACCCCCCCACCACCATCCTTATAACTGAATTGTATCACCACTATGAACCCTCCTAAATACCGAGTATTAATCGAAGTCATCCCTGATGTAGACGCAACCAATCGCTTCTATATTCAATCCATCGAAAACAACGCCATTCTCTTCGAGACAGGCACTGAGCGACTAGCCAATGAGGTTTGCGGGATGTGGAATGACCATCAGGAAATCCCACAACGCAACGATGGCACGCTCAACTTTGACTCCCTTGACACCCCCCCCGCCTAAACCTTATAACCAATTTGAACACCACTATGAAAGCACCATACGAAACGCTAGAATTGCTCATTGATTTGCAGAAAGAATTGATAGAGATTAGGGATAATTTGAACGACTCCAACCGCAAGGGTTGGCTATCCCACCGAGTCGAGGAGTGCAATGAAGCCCTAGAAGCCCTCATCGAAGACCTAGACAGCCAAGCCACCTTCCTCCAAGTCACCCCTTACCCCACTGACCTTGACACCCCCCCTCCCTCTTCCGTAGAGTGAAGGAGTACCAATCACTACTATGTATCACATCCAAAACCTAGAAACCGAAGTCACTATCCACACCTGCGACACCTACGCAGAGGCACTTCACCTCGCCAAGACAATCGCCAAGATGAATGGCTTCACAGTCGGCATCGTGATGGGAGCAGGTGCGGTGACTGTGGTCGCCTAACCCTTCAGCGGAACCCCTTGACACCCCCCCTGCACTCCCTGTAAAAAGGAGAGGACTCGGGGGGGGGGAGTTGAGGGGTTCTTTTTTTCTCCATTAGGGAGTTG
>Ga0209296_1000263_pt1 | contig 45307 bp, 21 predicted proteins | sample S_130206_EF_Meta_FD_187319 | JGI IMG/M metagenome (GOLD analysis project Ga0209296, IMG submission 187319) | Freshwater microbial communities from Lake Simoncouche, Canada to study carbon cycling - S_130206_EF_MetaG (SPAdes) (version 2) | ecosystem: Environmental > Aquatic > Freshwater > Lake ...
AATTGCTGGCCTATCTTTTTAGGTTCAATAAAAACCTCAACGCCAATACCTGCAGCCCGCAAAGTTGCGGCAAGCTTTTCGTAAACCCCGATAGGAGTATCAGCAAAACGAACGATAAAAACCGGGGCACTAGCCTGCACGCCGCCCAAGATTTTTAGTTCTTCCATCGCAGCAAGCAAGCGATCTAATCCAAGGGATGCGCCAACGCCAGGCAAAGGCATTTTGGTGTAGAGGCCTGCAAGGTTATCGTAACGCCCGCCAGAACAAATACTGCCGATGCTCGGGATATCGGAAAGGAAAGTTTCAAAGATGGTTCCGGTGTAATAATCCAAACCGCGAGCAATGGAAAGATCGATGCGTAATCTTTCATCAGGGACGCCTGATTCGCGTGCGACGATAAGTAATTCGCTTAGCCTTTTTACCCCATCGGCAGCTTTGGGATTGTTGCCAAACTTTTGCGAGACAAAGGCAAGGATTTCTTCGTTGGTACCTTTAAAACCTGCAAGTTCAAGAACCTTCCTGCCTTTTTCCGCATCAACGCCATGCAATACCATTTCTTCAATAACGGGCTCGATGCCAACTTTAGGAAGCTTATCAAGGGCGCGAAGTACAGCGACCGATTTATCCGCAAGGCCAAGTTCTTCGAGCAAGCCTGAGAGAATCAAACGATTGTTAACATGAATTTCGAAGCGCTCGAATCCAATCGCAGCAAGTAATGCGTTGATAACAAGTGCAGCTTCAATATCCGAAGAATTGGAGGTAGTACCAATGGTATCAAAATCGCACTGCCAGAATTCTCTGTAACGGCCATGGGCGGTATTTTCACCACGCCAAACAGGGCCCATATGATAGCGCTTAAAAGGTGTGCCAAGAGTAGGGACATGCTGTGCGGCAAAGCGTGCGAAAGGCACAGTAAGATCGAAGCGTAAAGCAATATCGCGATCGCCATGATCCTTGAAACGATAGATAAGTTTATCGGATTCAGCGCCACCTTTACCGAGTAGGATTTCGGTATATTCTAAGGCGGGTGTATCGATAGGTGCAAAACCAAAAGATCGATAAACGGTACGGGCCTTCTGCAAGATTTCCTCGCGTGGAATCATGAGAGAGGGAAGGTAATCGCGAAACCCTTTCAGGGTTCTGGGTTGGATAAGATCAGCCATAGTAAATAGGTTCGAAGCTGGTTAAATAAACCAGCCCGAACATTTCTCCAAATTAAGTATTACTGGGAACGGTTTTTGTAACGATCACTGAAACGCTTCATGAATCGATGTTCTTCTTCTGTAAGGGATTTAAACCCCTCGCGGTGAAGTTTATCAAGCAAAGAATCCATGCGGATTTCTTCGTCTTCCTGCTGCTTGATTATGCTCTGAATTTTTTTGAGGGTGCGGGCTTTTTTCCATCGTTCCCACCAGCTAAGTTTTGGCTTTGCAGGAACTTCCGGATCATCTCTTTCGAAGCTGGTATACCCTTGCGAAAAATCATACCCGGATTCGTAGTCAGATGTTTCCATTTCCAGAATCTGCCATTCATTCTTGCATGCAACATAAATGTAAACAGCAAGACACAACACCATGACTTCATTAAAAATAATACCAAACAAGCCCACGAGAAACATGCAACCAAAGCCTGTAAATATCACCATGATGGTTGATTGGCGATAGCCAATTCTCGGCCAGAGAAAAGCTTGAAGCATTCTGCCACCATCCAACGGGAAACCTATTAAAAGAACATTGAGAAGAAATAGCGTCCAGTTAACGAAAAAGAGTCTGGAAAGAAAAATAGGAAACCAAGAAGTAGTCTCTTCAAGAAACCCAGCCCAGGTTACAAGGTTCATGGTGCCTTCGGCATCGATGCGGAAAGGTGGCCAGAAAGGGCTCCAAGGGGGTTGGAAAGAAGAGCCGATAAATGCAAGCGTAAGAGCACATAAAAAACAAAGTGTAAGGTTGACAAGTGGGCCAGATAAAGCGGTGATGAAATGCGCACGGGGATTTTTGGGGATATCAACCTGCGCTAGCCCACCTAAGGGCCAAAGCATAATTTCGGTGGCATCGCCATTCATTTTCCGGGCCCCAAAGCAATGGCCCAACTCATGCAGCAAGACCGAAAAAAACCAGAGCATGGTTAATTGCAAAGCATCAAGCCAAGTATGATCGGGCGGTGAGGGCTTAGAAAAGCTGATACGCATGATTAGACCGAGCGCAACCAAAGGGAACAATATATGCACCCTAACGAGGATACCAAAGACCCTGCCTAACGGAATGGACCAAGAAAAGGGATCACGCATAATAATTCAATCACAACGAAAAAAGCAAAAATAACAAACCACATAATAATGTTAACACTTCACCCGCTGTGGAGCAATCAGATGGCTAGAAAGTTTGGGATATTTGCTTAGGGGCCAACCTTGATAGGACGAACACGCTTGGACTTATCCTTGGAAAAAGTGCGGAATTGCGAGAGGGTCAAGGTTGAAAGCGCCAACCCTGCCCAGTTAATTTCCCCACAAAAAGCCAGTTCCTCAAGCACTGAATCTGGCGAAACTCCAATTAAGCAGGGGCTAGATTCATCAGCCAAGCCCAGAGCCGAACTGATTTTTGAAATATCCTCGAATGCTGCATCTTCCAACAAAGAACCGTGACATTCTTCGGGTTTATCGGTAGATGAACCTTTATTGATTTCGGGAATTGCATTCACTTTGGGGGTGATCATATCATTAGGAACAGCCTTGATTTCGGAAATCACCTTCGACCATTCTCTTAAAAAATTACCTGCATTTTCAGGCATCATCTTTTTGATCATGCCGCCTATCACTTCTGGCCCGATACCGATCGTACCCCTGATTAAGTTCTGAATAATATCGGGGTTGATCAATTGCTTGATGGTTTCCTTGCTAGCTACATCGTTCGTTGTACCGCCGTTATTCAAAGCCCGTAAAATAACAGTCCCTTTGGATTGCGAGGGCGCAAGCGATAAAGTAGTTTGCCTAGAATTCTGAAAGGTAAGCGTAGTGTTAGAAGCACTTGCGGCGCTGGCGACATCCGCCAAAGTGGAAGCAGCGCCCCATGCAATGCTAACCGCTGTGCCACCCGTAAAAGTTGCGGGTAAAACGGTAACGGTATTGGAGGATACCTGAGTGTTGCTGGTTACCACCGCAAAAACCGTACCTCTTAAGTTGTTGATCAAAGGAAAGCTGGTTTTATCAAAAAAAACCGTAATTGTGCTATTGATATAATTAATCACCACCTGATTATTTGCGGAAACAACATTTTTGTAGGATGTTGAGTTATCTTGTGCAAACTGAATATAGGGAGAAGAGCCTCGCTGTAAGCCACCAGCAAATTTGGCAGTGAGGGTAAGCAAAGACCCAGTCCCAGGGTTGACCAACCTAACATCATAAAATTGTTGTGCGGGCAAAGTAGTGGCATACGCCTGAGGATTATTTTTAAAGGCGGCGGCTACCAAAATTACCGGTTTGGTATTGTAAGCCGACTGTACATACAGGGTGTTAATACCATTGATTCTGGCATCCGCAGATTTGCCACCGGGTCTTAGTACTGCTCCGCTAGCACCATTTAAGTTATCTTTTTGTGATGGCGTAAGAACCACTGCATTAAAATCGCTTGAAGAGCTTTCATCATCGGAAACCCTTGTAACGGTAACCGAACCGTTGAATATCTCGAGTGAGCTATAGGTATGGGTGCCTAAAATTTGAAATACCCCGGGTTGGTTAGGGGCAGGCTTGATTATGCCTGCGCTATCTTCACTATCATCACCCCAGTCGATGGTGGCTACGTAGTCGGATAGTGTAGCTTGAGTTACGCCAGTAAGAATAGCAAGATCCTTGGTAATGCTATTGTTCAGTGGAAAAGGAACAGGCGCGCTTGGGGATGAAACCTCGAAAGATTTATCCGCCCCTTCGTCCATAATATTGTCAGGGGTATTGCCCGAGATAGTGGAATTAGTGGCCGTAAGGGTGCCGTCCATATCAATGAAGATACCGCCACCATATTTTGCTGTATTGCCCGAGATGGTGGAACCAATGATCGTAAGGATATCGCTGTTGTAAATGCCACCGCCATATTCTGCTGTATTGCCCGAGATGGTGGAACCAATAACCGTAAGGGTATCGTTGTTGCGGATGCCGCCGCCGCGATTAGCAGTATTGCCCGAGAGGGTGGAATTAGTGACCGTAAGGATGCCGCGGGTGTAAATGCCGCCGCCATATTTTGCAGTATTGCCCGAGATGATGGTATTATTAACCTTGAGAGTGCCGCCAAAATCGTTGTAGATGCCACCGCCGCGAATAACAGTATTGCCCGAGAGGGTGGAATTAGTGACCGTGAGAGAGTTGTTATTCTGAATGCCACCACCAGTAGCAGCTAAATTGTTAGAAAAGGTGGAATTAGTGACCGTGAGGGTGCCATCCATGTCGTTGTAGATGCCGCCACCATATGTTGAAGTATTGCCTGAGAGGGTGGAATTAGTTACCGTAAAGGTGCCGCTGTTGTAGATGCCACCGCCGCTGTCGTCTGATTTATTGCCCGAAATAATGGAATTAGTTACCGTAAGGGTGCCGCCCATGTCGTTGTAGATGGCGCCGCCGCTGTCGCCGGCTTTATTACCTGAAATAGTGGAATTAGAAACCTTGAGGGTGCCAGCGTTATTAAAAGCGCCACCATTACCAGAAGTTTTAGCCCCAGAAACAGTCACCCCAGAGATGGATAAATCACCATCAGAGTCGATGCTGAAAATATTAAAGTTACGTGTAGAGTTATTTGGATTTGTTGAATCACTTCCGCTAATGGTAAGCGATGTAGCGCCAAGGCCAGTAATGGTAAGAGTACCTGAGCTAGATGCATCCAAAATGTTGGGCAGTGCCGAATTTAAGATAATAGTGTAAGGGTTGGTACCAGAAGAGATATTGAATTCGATAATGTCATCATCTGCGGTTGCATTGGCATCGTCAATAGCTTGCCTTAAGGAACCTGGCCCTGAATCTGAGGTATTTGTTACTCTATAAGGTGTTACAAAACTGGGAGTAACTGTAAAATTAGTGGTAGTCGTAACCGTTCCACCCGAGGTAGTCACAGAAATAAGCCCGGTAGCTGCACCTGTAGGGACCGTTGCCGTTACCTGGTTGGCAGCGTTTACAACAACACTAGTTGCTGTAACACCATTAAACTTGACTTGAACTGGCCCTACAAAACCTGAACCTGAAATCACCACCGAAGTTCCCACCAGCCCTGAAGTTGGCGTGAAGGAAGTTATGGTAGGCAAATCGAATGCGCCAATGCTGGGGGTGGTGGAAGAGCGGACATAGCCGCGCTGATCTAATCCATTGATAGGGGCTGCATTGCTAATGGTTGCATTACCAGCACCAATAGCGGGACTGCCAGCACCTAAAGCCATGGTAAAGGTCGGGCCGCCGTTGTTTTGTAAGGGGCCAAGAAGGGGATCACCGGTGATTTCACTCGTTCCCGGTAATGTACCATCTTCAACAAGGTTGTTGGAATTAGTACCGATGGTTCCGCTGCCAGCGTAATCACCACCGCTGGTACTATTGGCAATAATAGTGTTGGCGATGTTGAGATTGCCGCCGTTGCTAAAGATTCCACCACCCGAAACTGTAGCAGAATTGCCAGAGAGTGTGGAATTGGTGACCGTGAGGTTGTTATCACTGAAGATGCCGCCGCCGTTGGTTGCAGTATTGCCATAGAGCGTGGAATTAATGACCGCAAGGGTGCTTCCGAAGTTGTTTAAGATGCCGCCGCCGTTGGTTGCAGTATTGCCAGAGAGCGTGGAATTGATGACGGTAAGGGTGCTACCGCCGGTGTTGTAAATGCCAGCGCCGTTGATTGCAGTATTGCCAGAGAGCGTGGAATTAGTGACCGTGAGGGTACCGCCTCCGCTGTTTGCGATGGCACCCCCACGACTAGCAGTATTGCCGGAGAGGGCGGAATTGGAAATGGTAAGGAGGCCTTGGTTATTAAAAGCCCCGCCATCACTGGTTATTGCCCCGGAAACAGTCACGCCGGAGATGGAGAGATTACCACCAGAGTCGATGCTAAAAATTCTAAAGTTGTTTTTGTTAGCGTCAATGGTAAGCGAGGTAGCGCCAAGGCCTGTAATGGTAAGAGAGCCTGAGCTAGATGCAGCCAAAATGTTTGGCAGTGACGAATTTAAGGTAATCTTGTAAGGGCCGGAACCAGTAGCGAAATTAAAATTAATAATGTCATTGCCTGCGGTTGCATTGGCATCATTGATAGCTTGTCTTAACGAACCTGATCCTGAATCTAAAGTATTGGTTACGCTATAAGTTACTGCAGCACTGGGAGTAACTGTAAAATTAGTAGGCGTGGTAACTGTTCCACCCGGGGTAGTCACAGAAATAAGCCCTGTAGTTGCGCCTGTGGGCACCCTTGCAGTTATCTGGGTGGCAGAGTTTACAACTACATTAGTTGCTGTAGCACCATTAAAATTAACTTGAACTGACCCTACAAAACCTGAACCTGAAATCACCACAGAAGTTCCTACCTGCCCTGAAGTTGGCGTGAAGGAAGTTATGGTAGGCGCTGACGGAGTATTGGTTAATGCAAAACTTACCGGGGCGATGCCCGCATTGTTAACAACTTGGGCTAGCACAGTAAAGTTACCTGGGGCATTGTTTGCTGTTAATGTCGTAGAAGCAGCTTCCCCAACCGTATTGGTAATAGCGATAATTGTCTGAAGGGAACCAGCAAATAATCCGGTTGCAGGATTTGTTGGAGGATTCGAATTGGGCGCTGCAAATTGCACCTGCATGTTTGGTACAGGGTCGCCACGCGAATCCACAACCTTGGCTGTTAATGGGTTTGCAAATGCAGTACCAACCATGGCGGTTTGGCTACTGCCTGAAACAACGCTAATTTGTGCGGGTGGACCAGCGGAAAATACTGAAGTTCCAAAACCAACATTCGTTGCGGTTGCAGTCACCACATAATTTGCACCCTGGGCGGTTTGATTTTGCGTAGGAGCAAAGCCTGTAAAACCAATATTGCCTAAGGCATCGGTGGTAACTGTAGTGGAACCAAGATAATTAGCGCCCTGGGATCGCGAATCTGAAATTAGCGAAGAATAAAAATCAACGGTGTATGGAGTGTTTGCTACACCATTTACAAAACCCGAATAAGTAAACCCACCTGCTCCGTTTGGAATTTGCTGGGTCAGAACTGGGGATGTAATATTATTATTGGCACCATTAAGAAGAAGAATCCCAAGACCTAAATTGTTCCGGATGTTGTTATACTCGATTGTATTGCCCACCGAGGCCGCACCGTTAATGAACACCCCGTTTTGATTGGAATAAGCAATCGTATTTGGCTTAACAGAATTCCCAATCGTTGTGTTAATAACACCATCATCAATAGATATCGCATCGCCTGAGTTGCCAAGATTATTGGTGGAACCCGGGCTATCGGTACCTATTAGATTTCCAAAAATTTGTGTTCCTCTGACCGTTCCGGTACCACCTTGAAAACCAATTAGCTTGATACCCGTGGTATTCTTGCCAATTAAATTCGCTGAAATGGAATGATTAAGGGCATCAACATTAGCATTATTGTTGATTTGTATGCCTATGGTATTCGGCATGAAACTGGTATTGGTTGTACCCAAACCAATGCGATTGCCAGTGAAACTACTGCCACTACCTGCAATTTGGAGAATGCCAGTGGTTAAGTTGCCAAAAATATTTTGATCTGCAGCGGTATTACCTCCAACAATCGCAGCGTTGACTGTAGCAATATCAACACCAACCCCACTTAAGCCATTAGATTGCGCACTACCATCTGCATTGACACCGAAGTAGTTACCTTTGATCGTGATATTGTTGTTATTTGCATAAATAGCATAAGGGAAGTTGACGAAGGATAAACCCGTTACAGAACTTCCTGCACTATTAAAATATAATCCTACGATTCCGCTACCCGTAGTAAAATTCGAACCATCCAGTTGGATTTTAATAGCTGCATTATTACCAGCGCCAACGGATAAGGTGTTAGCGCTATACCCTGATTGGGTGGTGCCATCGATAGTAACTTGATCCGTTATGACGGGCAAAGCGGTAGCAAGAGTTATGGTTTGAATTGCTCCAGTGCCACCGGTGATTGCAAAATTGATTATGTCTGGGCCGGCATTTGCATTGGCAAGGGTTATAGCTTGTCTTAAAGATCCAGTTCCAGCATCAAAATTATTAACAACCGTATAAGTTGCGGGGGTAATACGGCCTTCAAGAGTTTCCAATTGAAGCATTCGAGAATGAATATAACGATCCAAACTACTCAATTTTAGGAGTAGTTTATTAGAGTTGGCCCAGATGTTAAAATCACGCAATATTTTCACAATAATATTCCCGATTAAACATAACCCTAAACCTACCAGATCGCCTGCTTTATCTCAAGGAGCATTTAGAAACGGGCTGAAATCTTAGTTAATATCGGCAAACCTATTACATCCTATCCATCTAATGGTTAAAAAGACACTCGAAGCCCGAATTTTTATGCTTTATTTACACAGGATTACCTGCCAGAATGATCCAATACAAGGGATTTTAAATAATCTCAATGCTGATTTTATTTTAGGGATTGGATTTACTCATAAAACATTATTCAGAGCCGGATGAGTTAGCGACGGTGAAAATATTTAACAAAGAAGATGGTCAAGTCTTTTTAGATGGCTTGCAGCCATGGGCAAAAGAAACCAGCAAACGTTATCACCCCTTCAATTACGGTAACCTTAGAGCCAAAATCTATTCTTGGTTTAAGCGCCCTGCCGAAAAAAGACCTCCCTCCCTTTTTCTTTTTGGCCTCTTTCCATCCAAAACCCATAATTCCACCTAGCGCTAATTTAGGTGGGCAAAACCATAGAGCAAAATAACAAACCAAATAATAAATGTTGGCACTTCACTCTCTGTCGAGCATTCAGATGGCTAACAAGTTCCGGATATTTGCTTAGGCGCCAACTTTGATAGGACGAACACGCTTGGACTTATCCTTGGAAAAAGTGCGGAATTGCGAGAGAGTGAGAGTTGAAAGCGCCAAACCTGCCCAGTTGATTTCCCCACAAAAAGCTAGTTCCTCAAGCATAGAATCTGAAGAAACCCCATTTAAACTGGAGTCAGATTCATCCGCCAAGCCTAGAACGGAGCTGATTTTTGAAATATCATCGAATGCCGCATCTTCGAACAAAGAATCGTCACATTCTTCGGGATTGTCAGTGGATGAACCTGTATTAGTTTCGGGAATCGCATTCACTTTGGGGGTGATCATATCATTAGGAACAGCTTTGGTTTCGGAAATCACCTTCGACCATTCTCTTAAAAAATCACCCGCATTTTCAGGCAGCATCTTTTTGATCATGCCGCCTATCATTTCTGGCCCGATGCCAATCGTACCCCTGATTATGTTCTGAATAATATCGGGGTTGATCAATTGCTTGATGGTTTCCTTGCTAACATCATCGTTGGTTGTACCGCCGTAATTCGAAGTCCGTAAAAGAACTGTTCCATTAGATTGCGAGGGCGCAAGCGATAAAGTAGTTTGCCTAGAATTCTGGAATGTAAGTGTAGTATTGGAAGCGTTGGCAGCCTTGGCGACATCTACCAAAGTTGAAGAATCTCCCCACGCAATACTAACCGCTGTGCCTCCAGAAAATGCCGCGGGTAAAATGGTAATCGTATTGGATGAAACCTGAGTGGTGCTGGTTACCACCGCAAAAACAGTACCTCTTAAGTTGTTAATAAGTGGGAAACTGGTTTGATCAAGATAAACCGTGATCGTGCTATCGATGTAATTAATGATCACCAGATTATTTGCAGAAATAACATTTTGGTAGGAAATTGAAGTATCTTGTGCAAACTGCAAATAAGGAGAAGAACCCCGCTGCAATCCACCCGAAAAGCTGGCAGTAAGGGTAAGCAAAGCCCCCGGCTCAGGGTTGATCAAGCGGACATCATAAAAGTTTTGGGCAGGCATCGTTGGTGCATAAGATTGGGGATTATCGATAAATGAGCCTGCAAACAAAACCACCGTTTTGGGATTAGTTTGGGGCTGTTTGTAAAAGGTGTTAATACCGTTAATCCTGGCATCCGCAGATTGGCCTCCGGGTGGCAATATTGCTCCATTGGCACCATTTAATTGATCTTTTTGTCTTGGCGTAAGAACCACTGCATTAAAGCTGCTTGAAGAACTTGTATTATCAGAAATTCTGGTAACTGTGACCGATCCGGTAAACACTTCAAGTGAGCTATAGGTATGCGTGCCTAAAACTTGAAATACATTTGTTTTATTCGGAGCAGGCGTTAATGTTCCTGCGCTATTTTGGCTGCCATCACCCCACACTATCGTTGCTACATAATCGGAAAGCGTTGCAGAAGTTACCCCAGTAAGAATCGCAAGATCCTTGGTGATGCTGACGCCAAGAGGGAAAGGAACAGGCGCGCTTGGGGATGAAACCTGAAAAGGACCAGCGGAACCTTGCAATACAATTCCAGATCCACTACCTGTAGCACTACCACTAAAATTTGCAGTTACAGTAACTGGCCCTAAGGTACGAAAAATTGCAGTAATAGCAACAACACCATTATCACCAGCAACAAATGCTACATTAGCAGGGATGGTCGCCGAAGAATCGGTAGTTGAAATATTCACAAAACCAACAAAGTTTGAAACCACACCTCCACTGGAGTTGAGTGCGGTAATTGTAACACTTACAGGTACACCAGCAAAAATTTGCTGCCCAGGGTTTGCAATTTCTACTTTAAAACTTGAAACAGTTGTAAATGCTAATGTAAAATTAGTAGTTGTGGTAACTGTACCACCCGGGGTGGTCACCGTAATAGGGCCGGTAATTACACCTACTGGTACCGTTGCAGTTATCTGAGTGGCAGAATTAACAACAACATTAGTTGCTGTAGCACCATTAAAATTAACTTGAACTGACCCTACAAAACCTGAACCTGAAATCACCACCGAAGTTCCTACCTGCCCAGAAGTTGGCGTGAAGGAAGTTATGGTAGGCGCTGGCGGAGTATTGGTTAATGCAAAACTTGCATTAGTTATACCTGGGTTACCAACAACTGATGATAGTACGGTGAAGTTTCCTGGTGCATTGTTTGCTGTTAATGTCGTAGAAGCAGCTTCGCCAACCGTATTGGTAATTGCGATAATGGTTTGTTGATTTACCGGAAAGGTTCCAGTTGCAGGATTTGTTGGAGGATTCGAATTAGGCGCTGCAAATTGCACCTGAATGTTTGGCACAGAGTCGCCACGCGAATCCACAACCTTGGCCGTTAATGGGTTTGCAAATGCAGTACCAACCAAAGCGGTTTGGCTACTACCTGAAACAACACTAATTTGTGCGGGTGGACCAGCAGAAAATACTGAGGTTCCGAAACCAACATTCGTTGCGGTCGCAGTCACCACATAAGCTGCACCCTGCGCGGTTTGATTTTGCGTAGGAGCAAAGCCTGTAAAACCAATATTGCCATTGGCATCGGTGGTAACCGTGTTGGAACCAAGATAATTAGCACCCTGGGATCGCGAATCTGAAATTAGCGAAGAATAAAAATCAACGGTATATTGAGTGTTTGCTACACCATTAACAAAACCCGAATAGGTAAACCCACCAGCTCCGTTAGGAATTTGCTGGGTCAGAACTGGGGATGCAATATTACTGTTGGCACCATTAAGAAGAAGAATTCCACGACCTAAATTGTTCCGGATGTTGTTATACTCGATTGTATTGCCCACCGATGCCGCACCATTAATGAACACTCCGTTTTGGCTAGAATAAGCAATCGTATTTGGTTTTACAGAATTCCCAATCGTTGTGTTAATAACACCATCATCAATAGATATCGCATCGCCTGAGTTCCCAAGATTATTGGTGGAGCCCGGGCTATCGGTACCAATTAGATTTCCAACAATTTGTGTTCCTGTGACCGTTCCGGTACCACCTTGGAAACCAATAAGCTTGATTCCCGTGGTATTCTTGCCAATTAAATTTGCGGAAATGGAATGATTAAGGGCATCAACATTGGCATTGTTGTTGATCTGTATCCCTGTGGTATTCGGCATGAAACTGGTATTGGTTGTACCCAAACCAATTCTATTGCCTGTAAAACTACTGCCACTACCTGCAATTTGAAGAATGCCAGTGGTTAGATTGCCAAAAACATTTTGATCTGCAGCGGTATTACCACCAACAATTGCAGCGTTAACTGTAGCAACATCAACACCAACCCCGCTCAAGCCATTGGATTGCGCAGTACCATCTGCATTGACACCGAAGTAGTTACCCTTGATCGTAATATTGTTGTTATTTGCATAAATCGCAAAAGGGAAGTTGACGAAGGATAAACCCGTTACAGAACTTCCTGCACTATTAAAATATAATCCTACGATTCCACTAGCCGCAGTAAAATTCGAACCATCCAATTGAATTTTAATTGCTGCATTATTGCCAGCGCCAACGGATAAGGTGTTAGCGCTATACCCTGGCTGGGTAGTGCCATTGATGGTAACTTGATCCGTTATGAGAGGCAAAGCGGTAGTCAGAGTGATGGTTTGAACTGCGCCAGTAACACCGTTAATATTAAAATTGATTATGTCTGGCCCGGCATTATTATTGGCATCGGTTATAGCTTGCCTTAAAGAACCAGTTCCAGCATCGAAAGTATTAACGACCGTGAAAGTTGCGGGGGTAATTCGGCCTTCAAGGGTTTCCAACTGAAGCATACGAGAATGCAAATAGCGATCCAAATTACCCGCTTTCGGGTGCAGACAATTAGAATTGGCCCAGAGGTTAAAATCACGCAACATTTTCACAAAAATATTATCTCAGTGAAACATAACCCTATCGACACCAAGTTATCTATTTTAACCCAAGAAGCATATGAAAACAGGGTGAAATCATAGTTTATCGGAAAATCTACTACAGCATATCCATCTAATAGTTAAAAAGACACTCAAAACCCGAATTTTTAAGCTTTATTTACACAGAATTACCTGCCACATTGATCAAATACAAGAGACTTTAAATAATTTCAATGCTGGTCTTATTTTAGGGATTGGATTTACTCATAAAACATCATTCAGAGCCGGATGAGTTAGCGACGGTGAAAATATTTAACAAAGAAGATGGTCAAGTCTTTTTAGATGGCTTGCAGCCATGGGCAAAAGAAACCAGCAAACGTTATCACCCCTTCAATTACGGTAACCTTAGAGCCAAAATCTATTCTTGGTTTAAGCGCCCTGCCGAAAAAAGACCTCCCTCCCTTTTTCTTTTTGGCCTCTTTCCATCCAAAACCCATAATTCCACCTAGCGCTAATTTAGGTGGGCAAAACCATAGAGCAAAATAACAAACCAAATAATAAATGTTGGCACTTCACTCTCTGTCGAGCATTCAGATGGCTAACAAGTTCCGGATATTTGCTTAGGCGCCAACTTTGATAGGACGAACACGCTTGGACTTATCCTTGGAAAAAGTGCGGAATTGCGAGAGAGTGAGAGTTGAAAGCGCCAAACCTGCCCAGTTGATTTCCCCACAAAAAGCTAGTTCCTCAAGCATAGAATCTGAAGAAACCCCATTTAAACTGGAGTCAGATTCATCCGCCAAGCCTAGAACGGAGCTGATTTTTGAAATATCATCGAATGCCGCATCTTCGAACAAAGAATCGTCACATTCTTCGGGATTGTCAGTGGATGAACCTGTATTAGTTTCGGGAATCGCATTCACTTTGGGGGTGATCATATCATTAGGAACAGCTTTGGTTTCGGAAATCACCTTCGACCATTCTCTTAAAAAATCACCCGCATTTTCAGGCAGCATCTTTTTGATCATGCCGCCTATCATTTCTGGCCCGATGCCAATCGTACCCCTGATTATGTTCTGAATAATATCGGGGTTGATCAATTGCTTGATGGTTTCCTTGCTAACATCATCGTTGGTTGTACCGCCGTAATTCGAAGTCCGTAAAAGAACTGTTCCATTAGATTGCGAGGGCGCAAGCGATAAAGTAGTTTGCCTAGAATTCTGGAATGTAAGTGTAGTATTGGAAGCGTTGGCAGCCTTGGCGACATCTACCAAAGTTGAAGAATCTCCCCACGCAATACTAACCGCTGTGCCTCCAGAAAATGCCGCGGGTAAAATGGTAATCGTATTGGATGAAACCTGAGTGGTGCTGGTTACCACCGCAAAAACAGTACCTCTTAAGTTGTTAATAAGTGGGAAACTGGTTTGATCAAGATAAACCGTGATCGTGCTATCGATGTAATTAATGATCACCAGATTATTTGCAGAAATAACATTTTGGTAGGAAATTGAAGTATCTTGTGCAAACTGCAAATAAGGAGAAGAACCCCGCTGCAATCCACCCGAAAAGCTGGCAGTAAGGGTAAGCAAAGCCCCCGGCTCAGGGTTGATCAAGCGGACATCATAAAAGTTTTGGGCAGGCATCGTTGGTGCATAAGATTGGGGATTATCGATAAATGAGCCTGCAAACAAAACCACCGTTTTGGGATTAGTTTGGGGCTGTTTGTAAAAGGTGTTAATACCGTTAATCCTGGCATCCGCAGATTGGCCTCCGGGTGGCAATATTGCTCCATTGGCACCATTTAATTGATCTTTTTGTCTTGGCGTAAGAACCACTGCATTAAAGCTGCTTGAAGAACTTGTATTATCAGAAATTCTGGTAACTGTGACCGATCCGGTAAACACTTCAAGTGAGCTATAGGTATGCGTGCCTAAAACTTGAAATACATTTGTTTTATTCGGAGCAGGCGTTAATGTTCCTGCGCTATTTTGGCTGCCATCACCCCACACTATCGTTGCTACATAATCGGAAAGCGTTGCAGAAGTTACCCCAGTAAGAATCGCAAGATCCTTGGTGATGCTGACGCCAAGAGGGAAAGGAACAGGCGCGCTTGGGGATGAAACCTGAAAAGGACCAGCGGAACCTTGCAATACAATTCCAGATCCACTACCTGTAGCACTACCACTAAAATTTGCAGTTACAGTAACTGGCCCTAAGGTACGAAAAATTGCAGTAATAGCAACAACACCATTATCACCAGCAACAAATGCTACATTAGCAGGGATGGTCGCCGAAGAATCGGTAGTTGAAATATTCACAAAACCAACAAAGTTTGAAACCACACCTCCACTGGAGTTGAGTGCGGTAATTGTAACACTTACAGGTACACCAGCAAAAATTTGCTGCCCAGGGTTTGCAATTTCTACTTTAAAACTTGAAACAGTTGTAAATGCTAATGTAAAATTAGTAGTTGTGGTAACTGTACCACCCGGGGTGGTCACCGTAATAGGGCCGGTAATTACACCTACTGGTACCGTTGCAGTTATCTGAGTGGCAGAATTAACAACAACATTAGTTGCTGTAGCACCATTAAAATTAACTTGAACTGACCCTACAAAACCTGAACCTGAAATCACCACCGAAGTTCCTACCTGCCCAGAAGTTGGCGTGAAGGAAGTTATGGTAGGCGCTGGCGGAGTATTGGTTAATGCAAAACTTGCATTAGTTATACCTGGGTTACCAACAACTGATGATAGTACGGTGAAGTTTCCTGGTGCATTGTTTGCTGTTAATGTCGTAGAAGCAGCTTCGCCAACCGTATTGGTAATTGCGATAATGGTTTGTTGATTTACCGGAAAGGTTCCAGTTGCAGGATTTGTTGGAGGATTCGAATTAGGCGCTGCAAATTGCACCTGAATGTTTGGCACAGAGTCGCCACGCGAATCCACAACCTTGGCCGTTAATGGGTTTGCAAATGCAGTACCAACCAAAGCGGTTTGGCTACTACCTGAAACAACACTAATTTGTGCGGGTGGACCAGCAGAAAATACTGAGGTTCCGAAACCAACATTCGTTGCGGTCGCAGTCACCACATAAGCTGCACCCTGCGCGGTTTGATTTTGCGTAGGAGCAAAGCCTGTAAAACCAATATTGCCATTGGCATCGGTGGTAACCGTGTTGGAACCAAGATAATTAGCACCCTGGGATCGCGAATCTGAAATTAGCGAAGAATAAAAATCAACGGTATATTGAGTGTTTGCTACACCATTAACAAAACCCGAATAGGTAAACCCACCAGCTCCGTTAGGAATTTGCTGGGTCAGAACTGGGGATGCAATATTACTGTTGGCACCATTAAGAAGAAGAATTCCACGACCTAAATTGTTCCGGATGTTGTTATACTCGATTGTATTGCCCACCGATGCCGCACCATTAATGAACACTCCGTTTTGGCTAGAATAAGCAATCGTATTTGGTTTTACAGAATTCCCAATCGTTGTGTTAATAACACCATCATCAATAGATATCGCATCGCCTGAGTTCCCAAGATTATTGGTGGAGCCCGGGCTATCGGTACCAATTAGATTTCCAACAATTTGTGTTCCTGTGACCGTTCCGGTACCACCTTGGAAACCAATAAGCTTGATTCCCGTGGTATTCTTGCCAATTAAATTTGCGGAAATGGAATGATTAAGGGCATCAACATTGGCATTGTTGTTGATCTGTATCCCTGTGGTATTCGGCATGAAACTGGTATTGGTTGTACCCAAACCAATTCTATTGCCTGTAAAACTACTGCCACTACCTGCAATTTGAAGAATGCCAGTGGTTAGATTGCCAAAAACATTTTGATCTGCAGCGGTATTACCACCAACAATTGCAGCGTTAACTGTAGCAACATCAACACCAACCCCGCTCAAGCCATTGGATTGCGCAGTACCATCTGCATTGACACCGAAGTAGTTACCCTTGATCGTAATATTGTTGTTATTTGCATAAATCGCAAAAGGGAAGTTGACGAAGGATAAACCCGTTACAGAACTTCCTGCACTATTAAAATATAATCCTACGATTCCACTAGCCGCAGTAAAATTCGAACCATCCAATTGAATTTTAATTGCTGCATTATTGCCAGCGCCAACGGATAAGGTGTTAGCGCTATACCCTGGCTGGGTAGTGCCATTGATGGTAACTTGATCCGTTATGAGAGGCAAAGCGGTAGTCAGAGTGATGGTTTGAACTGCGCCAGTAACACCGTTAATATTAAAATTGATTATGTCTGGCCCGGCATTATTATTGGCATCGATTATAGCTTGCCTTAAAGAACCAGTTCCAGCATCGAAAGTATTAACGACCGTGAAAGTTGCGGGGGTAATTCGGCCTTCAAGGGTTTCCAACTGAAGCATACGAGAATGGATGTAGCGATCCAAACCACCCAATTTTAGGAGCAGTTTATTAGAGTTGGCCCAAATGTTAAAATCACGCAATATTTTCACAAAAATATTCCCGATTGAACATAACCCTAACATTACCAGATCATCTATTTTAACTCATGAAGCATTTGAAAACGGGGTGAAATCTTAATTAATATCGGCAAATCTATTACATCATATCCATCTAATAGTTAAAAAGACACTCGAACCCCGAATTTTTATGCTTTATTTACGCATAATTACCTGCCAGAATGATCCCATACAATGGATTTTAAATAATCTCAATGCTGATCTTATTTTAGGGATTGGATTTACTCCAAAAACATCATGCTTATATGCAAAAATGGCCATTCATTTACAACAAATGATAGCAATACAACCCTGATTGCTGAATGCCCTACCTGTGGCGAAAAACTATTGGAAATCAAGTCTTCCGAGGGAACCGGTACCCTTTTAGATAGCCATCTCCCTTCCTCAACTGAAAAACTGATTTTTTCAGAGCAATCCAAATCGATTGATAACACCCTAGTGCCAAATTCCGTTGATGAAGAACCCAATTCCAAATTTTTAGATACTCAAGAATTGCAAGGCACCCTTCTCGATTCGCAGCTTTTAAAGCCCGAATCAATTTCGCCCTCGCAATCAAAACCTGATGCAGCAAACGACACCAAAACCATGGATGCCCAAAAAACTGAAGCGATAAACAATCCAAATGCCACTTTGGAAATGGTACCCGGCATCGATACACGCATTCAGAAAAAACCAAATCTAGATAAACCAGCGAATCAAAATTCCGGTACAGACCCCGGCTCCCCCCAGGCCACATTGGATATGGTACCAGGCCCTGATACAAGAGTTCAGAAACAGCCGAATTTTGATATCCCAACGAATGCCCTGAGTAATTCCGCATTGGAAAAAACCGGGGTTCACCAAAACATAAAAATCGAAAGCGGATCACAAACTAACCCAGTGCCGAAGATTAAAGGCACGAATAGAAAAATCGTTGCAAAGGCACCCGAAGGATATGAAATCGTAGGAGAGTTAGGCCGGGGCGCAATGGGCGTTGTCTACAAAGCCAGGCAAACGGGATTAAAACGACTGGTCGCATTGAAAATGATTCTATCAGCAGGGCGCGCCAGCAAGATAGAAATCGCACGCTTCCGTATCGAAGCAGAAGCTGTCGCCAAACTTGATCATCCCAATATCGTAAAAATATACGAAATTGGAGAAATAGATAATCTTCCATTCTTTTCGCTGGAGTTTGTTTCTGGGGGAGTTCTATCTTCGCGCCTTAAAAACAACATCCCAACCGCCAGGCAAGCAGCAATCATGATGCGGGGAATCGCAGAGGGAATGGATTTTGCGCATCGCAAGGGTATCGTCCACAGGGATTTGAAGCCCGCTAATATTCTGCTATCGCCCCCCGATCAAGCGGGTGAAGATGTGGATTTTGAAAACATCCCGTTAGATTTATTTGTTCCCAAGATCACCGACTTTGGTTTGGCTAAAACTTTGGAAGGCGATTCCATTCAAACCCGGGATGGTGCGATCATGGGCACCCCGAGTTACATGGCACCCGAGCAGGCCATGGGGAAAACCGCAGAAATCGGGCCCGCTGCAGATATCTACGGCTTGGGTGCAATTCTTTACGATATTATCACGGGCATTCCCCCTTTCCGAGGCGAGACGGTGATGGATACCATCACGCAGGTTATCAACAGAGAACCTGTGCACCCTGTAAGACTAAACACCAAGCTTCCTGCAGATATCGGCACCATATGTTTGAAGTGCTTGGAAAAAGATCCGAAGAAACGCTATGCCACCGCAGGCCTGCTTGCTGAAGATTTACGCAGATATCTCGTAGGTGAACCGATTCTAGCAAGGCCAACCCCCTTCTATGAATATGCCTGGAAATGGGCCAAACGAAAACCAGCAATAACCGCCCTCATATTAATGATATTTTTCATGGCCTTGGGCGTTTCAGTTGGTGGTTACATACTTGCAGGCCGAGAAAAAATCAGAGCCGATGAAAACTTACGACTAAAAGAAGAAGCTGTTTCTGAAAGAAACATCGCAGAGCAACAAAAGTTGCAAGCGGAAAGAAACTTCCAAGATGCACTTGCTGCTGTTGACCAGATGCTTACCAAGGTTGGTCAGAATCGCCTGGCACACGAACCCCGCATGGAACGGATCAGACGCGAACTTTTGCAGGAAGCAAAAACTTTCCTTTCCCGATTTCTTGATTATCGCTCTGAAGATATACAAGTCCGCTGGCAAACTGCACGCACCTTGATGCAACTAGGATCGATTGAAGAAATGCTGGGCAACTTTAAGGATGCTGAAAAAAACTTGCAGCAAGCCATCGAACAACTTGCCAAGCTTTACGAAATCAAACCTGACAACCAAGGTTTCCTTGCAGACCTTGCAGATAGCAAACAAACTCTGGGCTTGCTGTTATCCCAGCAAGGGAAACCCGACTTAGCTGAACCTGAATACCGTAAGGCAATCGAACTACGATCCAAACTTCCGGAAAATCAGCAAACACTTTCCAAGCAGGCAGCCAGCGAATTTAACCTAGGGCAGTTGCTACGATCGCAGGGCAAACTAGAACCTGCCATGGTATCTCTATTTGCCACTGTTAAAAAGCTGGAAGACATCGTCGCTAAAGATAAATCCAATTCCCTACAGAAGCAAAATTTGGTGAAGGGACTTTTGGGCCTTGCACAAACCCTGCAAGATCTCGGTCGCTTTGAAGAGTGCAAAACAACAATTGAAAAAGCTCTTACCACAGCCCAAGGAATTGTAACCCAAAACCCAAGCAACCCTGATTATCGGGTTGATCTTGCCTCTGCTTGGAATCAGAAAGGCAAGTTGTTCCGTGATACGGATATTCCACTTGCAGAAAGTGCCTACACCAAGGCCATGGAAATCCAAGATTCCTTGGTTACCGATTTTCCTGCAACACCTTTTTATAGACAAGAACTTGCCAATAGTTTGAACAACCTTGGGATCCTATTACAATCATCAGGAAACTCAAAGGCTTCCGAAAGTGCCTTTGATCGATCCATGGGCATACGCGAAAAGCTTGCAAGGGATATACCCTGGGTGCCTGATATCCGCAAGGATCTAGCAGCCGGTTTGAATAATCGAGGCATACAATTGCAGGTGCAAAACCGATTAAAAGAAGCTGAGCCTCTTTATTTAAAAGCCTTGGAAGATCTAAAAGCACTAACCAAGGAATTTCCCAATTCCATCGAATACAATCTGGAATTATCACGCACCTTGTTAAATGAGAGTGTTTTGTTGGAAAGCCTCGGGAAAAATAAAGATGCCGATAAAGTCTCATCCCAATCCCTTCAGCAACTAGAAGGCCTTGCTTCAAAAAATCCTGATTCCATCGAGATCAGGCAAGAGCTCGCCCGTGCTAGGCTAACCAGAGCCGGGTTGGTCGAGGTTGCTAAAATTCCTCAGGAGACTATCGAATTATTTGAAGGCGCTGCAAGCGAATTCATGAAACTTGCATTAGAGTTTCCCGAACAAACCGACTATCCATTTCAGCAAGCCCTGGCTTTGATCAACCTTGGAAATTACCTCAAAGATCTTAATCAAGAAACAAAATCGGAAAAGCCTTGGGAGGATGGGCGTGCCTTGCTGACCAAACTTGTCGCCAAGCATCCGGAAACCCCGGGCTTTAGCCTAGAGCTTTCCCGTAATCTAAACGAATGGGCCATCCATCTTGTATCGACCAAAAAACCAGAAGAAGCGGAAAAGGAATTTGAGAAAGCGCGGGAATTGCAGACAGCATTGGTGGCAAAATTCCCCGATGTTGAAGAGTATAGGCTGGAACTTATAAAAACCCTAGGCAACCAAGGCATGTGGGCTTTGTCTCGCAATCTTACTGCCAAGGCAGAAATTTCGTTTTCGAAAGCGCTCGAAATTATCCTAGCTGCAAAAAAAACTTCGAAAGCATTGATCATTGCCCAAGTGCTTCCTACCGCATCACTTGCCAACATCATGCAAACTTCTGCTAGGGCCCCCGATGCAGAAAAGTATTTAAAATCTCTTATCGCAATTCGCAGAACTCTTCTTGCATCAAACCCCAAGGGCGAAAAAGAAACAGAAGAGCTTGCGCAATCAATCGATCAGCTAGCAATATTCCTTACCCAAAAAAATCGTGCCCCCGAAGCTTTCACCCTCTTCAATGAATCACTCGCCCTTTCAAAACAAAACCCATCATTACCCGCAGATCAATTAAGAAACCGACTATTACTAGGTGCAGAAATAGCAATTTTTGCAATAAAACCGAGCGTTGCTCTTGAAGCCATTGAAGCAACACAAAAACTTCCCAACCCCAAACCAACCGATATGATCAAAGCAGCATCCCTTGCATCCCGCGCAATTCCATCAGTGAAAAATCAGGAAAAGCTTTCGGATGCGGAACGAATCAAGTTGGTCAGCGATTTGGGAAAAACTTCGGTGCTGATACTGCAGCAAGCTGTGCTAGCAGGGCTATCCGATCTCGAATTTCTAAAGAAAAACCCCGACTTAGAATCCATTAGAGAACTCCCAGGTTTCAAAGAACTTCTCAAAGCCATGGAATTAAAGAAAAAGAATTAAAGAAGTTAATTGCTGAAAGGCTGTCCTTTGCTGTTTCGATTATTCCGCTAATTCCGATCAAATCTTACCTGAATCGGAAGATCAAGATTAAAAAACACAACAAGTGTTAAGTCGTGTGGTATTTTTATCATTAGGGATGGTTGTTCTTATAACGGTATGCAGGCTTCCAATGATTTCCTTTTTAAAAGCCAAAGCACTTAAAAAATTAGCCATTTTAACCATGGGCGCAATGTTTATTTGTTTTAGAACCTCCCCAATTACCGCTGCAGAAAAAGAGCCTTTTACGCCATTAGGTGCTCCCTCCTGCGCCTCAGCAGCATGCCATAATCAAAATCTTGGCAAAGGTATTACCTTTAGCGAATACACCACCTGGACTGGGTTTGATCCCCATCACAAAGCCTACGCAGTGTTATTCAACCCAAGATCAGATCGTATCGTAAAAAACCTTTATAACACCGGGCCTGGAAGCGCCGGGGCAACCCAACTTTGCTTGAATTGCCATGCCTCCAACCAGGGAAAATCTGAGCACACAGGCCCAGGCTTCAGCATAACCGAAGGCGTTGGCTGCGAATCATGCCATGGTGCGTCTTCAGGTTATATCTCGGTTCACTTTACGGAAAAATTCAAAAAGCTTAGTGCGCAAGAAAAAGAAAAAGATTTCGGCCTGACCAATACCAAGGATTTATCAAGCAGAAATAAATTGTGTGCGGATTGCCATGTGGGTAATGCAAAAAAAGGAATGGAAGTTAACCACGACCTAATAGCAGCCGGCCATCCTAGATTGAATTTTGAACTTTCTGCATACTCTGCCCAATACCCCAAACATTGGAAGATCGAAGACGATTTAAAAAGGTATCCAGATTTTAATGCCAAAGCATGGGCCGTAGGACAAATTCAAAATTCAAAAATCGCACTACAATTGCTGGAAGACCGAACAACAGGTTTACATGGCGTCGATGGTAAAAAAAATCCTTGGCCCGAATTCACCGAGTTTGATTGCTTCAGTTGCCATAAGGATTTAAAACTCAACAGCAAAAAATACCAAGGTGGGTATTCAAACAAACCGGGCTCATTGCCCTGGGGTGGCTGGTTCAATGGCAACGCCTTGAAACTTGTATTAGAAGAAAGCAAAGTAAAGGCTTTTCCCACGGAAGTATCCCTGCAGATGAATCAATTTGGTGCTCAACCAATTAAGGTGGGGCAATCATGCAAAAAAGCGATTCAGCAACTTGAAATAGCGGCACAGGATTTGGAAAAAAGCCCAACTTGGAATAAATCCGAGCTGCTAAGCCTTGCAAAGAAACTGATAGATTCAGGTAAAATTAACGCAGAAAAAGGTTCATGGGATGAATTTGCCCAGCTATATCTAGGCTTGGCCGCAATTCACAATTCCTGGGATGACCTCGATCAGCAAAGCATCCCAAAAGATTTCACAAAAGAACTTGTCATCCTGAGAGATTTATTGAAAGATGTATTTCCGAAGGGGTTTGATAGTCCGAGTTTGTTTGAAGATAAGTTCGGTTTGAATCCCAGAAATGAAAAATCAGGCGAAACATTTTCATCCGTGTTTCGATCCTTGCAGATTGCGCTGGAATCAAACAGGAGATAATTAATGACACTCATCAAGATCCAACCTCTTCAGGGATTGCTGATCGCTTCCCTGATTTCTTTTTTGTTACCCTCAGGCTCTAATGCTCAAGAAAAAAAAGATGCCTGGGCTGATCTAAAATATCAATCTGCAGCAAAATGTGGCGAATGCCATGCGCTCCCCAAGGGAAACCAATTACCAAGCGAAGACCCCGCGAGTAAAGAACTCCGTGCTTGGGATGTTGTGCTAATGACAGAATACTCCATCTGGAAAACCCACGACAAACATGCTCAAGCCTACGCTGTGCTGGTTGGGCCCCGTGGCAAAAGAATGGGCGAAATCCTTGGGCAGGATGTTACCAAACAAGAAACTGGATGCCTTAATTGCCATTCCATGGGTAATCTTGCAGCCAAAGCGGATTTTGGCGGAATCGACAAACTTGATGGCGTTAGCTGTGCAGGTTGCCATGGCCCTTCCTCCAAATGGTTGGGCGAACATTCAGAATTCAATTGGCGCAAAAAAACCGCAGTCCAAAAGCATGAACTAGGAATGCGGGATTTACGCGACCCCGAAGTTCGATCAATGCTTTGTGTTTCTTGCCATATTGGCAACGCTGGCGAAGGCAAAGTTGTAACCCATGCCATGTTCGCCGCAGGCCACCCTCCTCTTCCCCCAATCGAAATCGCAACCTTCTCCAAAAATGAACCCCAGCACTGGCGCGATCCAAAAAGCGTACCCTACTTTAAAAATGCAGACTCAGAAAAGAAAACAAATTATCATCTCGAAGATATTGATTTCTTCCGAACCCGGTTAGCACTTGTGGGCGCATTAGTATCTCTCAAAGAAACTGTAAAGCTTGCAGCAGACCGTGCAGACTTTGCCAACAAGAACCCTACCATGCTTTGGCCAGAAATCATGATGGGCACCAATGCACCCAAAGAAATTGCACAACAACAAGAATTGGCAAAAGCTGCTTGGCCCGAAATAGCTATGGCCCATAGTGATTGCTTTGCCTGCCATCATGATTTGAAATACCCCGGCTTCAGGCAGGTGCGTGGCTACAGTTTTCACCTAGCACAGCGCCCCCTACTGCGCGTTTCCCCAGGAAGACCACTTTTAAGATCATGGCCTACTTCACTTGTTGAGGCTGCTTTGATTGCTTCTGAAACCCCAATCGATGAAATTGAAAAAGGACTAAACAGTATGCTTGCATCCAGCAATGAAAGGCCATTTGGCAACCCCGAATCCATCAAGGCCGCAAGCATCCAACTTTCCAAGGCTTGCGATGTTGCCCTCGCAAAACTTCGGGCTAAAAAACTCGATAAGCCAACAGTTACACGAACTGTTCAAGAATTGCTCCGCCTTTACACTAAGCCAGGCCCCGATGGAAAAATAATCTCCCCTGATTACGAATCTGCAAGGCAATTAGCCTCGCTGCTAGAAGTAATAAGCGAAGAACTTAATGAAGGAAAAAAAGGTGCCTTAGCACCCGTTACGGAACTTTCCTCTTTGCTCAATATTCATCCCTACCAGAACCGCATCTCGCGGGTTAAAGAAGTCTTGGATATAACTGTAAGAGCATCGCGCTCGGACAAATCCGACTTCAAAGATGATTTCATCAACTACCTTGCTGATATTTCAAGTGCCAACAATCTGGTCAAACTAGTGAAGAACCCGAACTTCTTAGTGACCATGATTACTTTGGATAATTCGAAATTCAACAGCGAAATCAATAAGGCTAGCGTGCTAGAAAAATTGCAGAAGCTTGATGATGATGAAGAAGTGATCACGCTTAAAAGCATCTCAGATTATGATCCTGAATTGCTGCGCAAGAAACTTTCGGAAATCAGCGAGGCATTGGGAAACAAAGGGAAGTAAATTTACTTCCCAGAAACCCAGATGATCGCCCTGCAATCCTGCTCTGCAAAGTTTTCTGATGTAAGCCTACTCAGAAATCAGATGAAGGTTGATCGCCCTTACCTGCATAACTTCCTTCCCAGGAATCTCAAGCGCCCTTAAAACAAGATCACCCTTCCCCTTCGAAAGCTTGATCTTTCCCGCTTCTAATATCTTGAAATCTTTCATGATCGATTCCGCAGCAGGCCTTGCAATTACATCTTGATCCGTGATCAAAGGTGGATCCCAACCTTGAACAACCTTGGTGACCAATTTACTCTCATTAAAACTTATCTCAATCGTTGACCCTGCATCTTTTAATGGGCAGGCATACAAAATCTCAACCGCATATGTGCCTTGCTTATTCACTTCAATATCCCAGTTGATGCGATCATCTTTATTATTCCAATTAACAAAAAACGAACAGTTGGGCGCATTGGCGCTACGCTTTATTTTGCCCGAGATAGTACCATCTCTTGCGGGCAAAGGCGTCATGGGCATTGCAGTAAAGCCCACAGGAATAGGGCGTTCATCAGAGTTTTTAGGGATCACTTCTTTTCGCCAATGCGCCACCGCGTCACTTAACTTCTTTGCAACTTCAGGTTCCTTAACTGCAATATTCTTAGTTTGCCCGGGGTCATTTTTCATGTCAAACAATGCCCCTTTATCATCAAGCCGATGTTGCTCAGTTCGTACACTTGTCTTTCCTGCCCAATTAGAAAAAATCATGCGGTCAGGCCATTGTGGGTCAGCATCAAAAAACAATTTCGAAAGATCCTTACCATCAAGAGGCTTATCACCAACCCTGCTAATACCACTAAGCGAAAGAAGCGTGGGAAGAAGATCGATCGCACCACAAATTTGTGCCACAGTTTTGCCCGCAGGCAACTTGCCAGGCCAAGAAATAAAGCCAGGCGAGCGCACACCGCCCTCATCCGTACTTCCCTTACGGCCTTTCATTCCGCCATTGAATCGAAAACTATTTGGCCCATTATCAGAGAAATATAAAACGATCGTGTTTTCTTTGATCCCAAGGTTTTCGATTTTAGAAAGAACCCTACCTACATTGACATCTATGTTTTCACACATTGCAAGAACCGCACGGGTCACATCAATATCCTCGCGATCCCCTTCAACACCTCTCTGCGGAATGGCTTTATCTTTAAAGTTGTTCCAGAAAGGCTTGGGCACAATAAAAGGTGAATGTGGGGTATTGTAAGGCAAATAAACAAGAAAAGGCTTTGTAGAATTCTTTTCAATGAAGTCGATGGCATGGTTAGTGAAATCATCCACGGTGAACCCCTTGCCTCTTACCGGAATGCCATTATGTTCCAATGGTGGATCAATGTATTCACCCCAATGACCTGAAGTAAAACCATAGTACTCATCAAAACCCCGAGCGTTAGGGTGATAAGGCCATTGGCTACCATTATGCCATTTACCAAATGCAGCGGTGGCGTAACCAGCATTTTTGCAAGAATCAGCAAGAGTTTTTTCATCGAGGTTAAGTCGTTCCAAACCGGTGGAAACACCACGAACCCCAGTGCGCGGGTGATATCTTCCCGTAAGGAACTCCGCTCTGGTTGGGGAACAAACTGGGCAGACATAAAAGCGATCGAGCCTTACACCGTTTTTCGCAAGCGAATCAATGTTGGGAGTTTTCAACATCGTATTCCCATTGCAGGATAGATCGCCCCAGCCCTGATCATCAGCTAAAAAGATCACAATATTGGGTGGGTTTACTTTCTTAGGTTGTTCCACCGCCCATGCAGATAAAGGCCCAGTTAACACCCAAGAAAAAAGAAAGAATAACCGGAAGACTAGATTTCTTGATCGCATGAATGGTCCTTAATGTAATGAGAATTCACACCTCGCCCATCTCGAGTTGGTGTTCATAAACATTGCGAATTGCAGTCAGAAAATCAAACATTCTTGTCAAAGGATAATCAATTGGATGCGCAATAAATACAGGCAACAACAAGGTTGCAATTTCCCTACGGGCAAGAATATTGCAAGCAATGATGGCTCTTACCATCCATGCTGCGGATTTTTCATCCGGGCATTCAAACCCAACCCAGCCATATTCCACCGAAGATTTACCTTCAAACTTTAATACAGCACCAACGGTTTCAAGTGTTTCAAATACAGCTTTTGCATAGGCTTCAGTAGTTATTTTGTTATTGGAAGCCTGCGGGGGAATTATAAGTGGGGCATCATTCATGACCTTTCCCGCTTTGGCTTTTTCATTTTCCGACATGTGCCCATCCCAGTAATGCCAAGTCTTTGCAACGCAGACAATTACATTCTTGATTTCTTTTTCGATGCGAAAATCGGGCCCCGAAGGAAGGTGCACCACATTTCCCAAATGATCAGCAAAAACATTTTCCGCAACGATCGCCCGATGCATCCACGCAGCCATTGTTTCAGATTCACATTCAAGCAACACCCAGTTGAATTGATCATCAATCGAAGCTTTCATGCCCGTGGTCAACTGAATACCGCGTTGGATTTCAATGGCTACAGCTTTGGACTTTTCACGGTCTTTAGAAATATCAGCAGGATTAGGTGGGCCAAGAAATTTCCCTCGATGAGGAGGGCCGCCTGCCATCGCAAGGTCGCAAAAAGTAGTCCAGATTTCATCCCAGGCAACCCTGCCTTCTTTGTCGTATTTCAGCCCTGCTGAACCCATGGAAGTAGGAGAAATTGCTTCCAAACAAGAATGATATGCAAGAGGCAGCAACCCGCGAATCCGGATGTTTAAATCTTTAACTTCCTGTTTAACCGTAGGTTTTATATTCATTCATCCCGCCATTATTTGCTCGGTTCAAAAAACACATTCGGGCTGGTGCCAAACTTCGCAGGCAATGGAATGTTCGACCAGGATGATTCATCCCCCAACCTAGCTTCCCACCGCCCTGCCAAAGATAAACTATTCTTACCCACTAGATTCGCCAGATGAAGCTGATTCTTTTGCGCTTTTGCATCTTCAATTCGAATCACCAAGAGGTTTGCATCATCCTTGTTAATGAAATCAGTTTTTATTAAGCAACTACAAGCGCCTTCAGCATTGTTGGAAATTACAAGCTCATTGCCATTGATCCACGCCTTTACAACAGATGCGGAATTTTGCAAATGAAAGTGGACACCTTTTTCTGGTATCCATTCCGAAGGAATACGAATACAGGATCGGTACCATTGAACCTTGCCCTGTTGCAATAAAGCTTGAACATCCGGAGAAGCAGGAAGGCTGATGGTATTCCAATACTTGCTCAAAGAACTAGCATCAACTTTTTTAAGATCAGTTAGGGTTTGAACATCTTTGATTTTGCGGGAATCATTTTTGAATTCGAAAGGTTTGCCACCAATTATTTGATCGCTAGTGATAGTCGGGCAGACAAATCTTTCGACATGCGAAATAACAAGATCATGGCCTGTAAAATGATCAACAAAAGGCCATTGCTTCGGGTTGTACATGCTGTCGGTCATATCCCGCATGAGCACAACATTCTTCTTGTTACGCACTAATTGCCTTAAACCAAATGGCCTTCCCAGAACACACATGTTGGTATGAACACCCAGTAGAACAACATTTTTGATGCCCTTTTGTTCAAGGATATTCCAGACCTCATCCCCTTTGTCGCTTATAAAATCTTTATTGGAATCAATCTCAATGAGTGAAGATTGAGCTTTCCAGGGCATGCCGGGATTACGGCCAAGGCCTTTCAATTTTAACGCCCAAGCCTTATGTTCTTCTGGATCATCATCTTCGCCACCATCGGATTGATCGATTGGATAAAATGCTTTTTCCTCAGAAGGAATTCGCGAACACCAAGATTCAATACTTAGAGGAAGGTTCCCTGCTTTGGGGGAATTAGTCGCACGCAACCTTGCGGGGTGATCTTTATAAGCGTCCATGCAATCGCTTGGCGAATGAATGATCAATGAACCTTGGCTTCGAGCTGTTTGCAACACCTTGTTAAGCGTTGGTGCAAATTCTTCCAACCTGCGGACTGCATTGATGCTGTGATGATAATCCCAAACATCACAGACGATTAACGCGGTTTCATTAACTTTCCAGGATTTCTTTTCGATGGTGCGTTGAAGCGTTTGATTTTTATCGGTTTGCTGTCTTAGGGAAAGCGAAAAATCTGCGGCTTGCAAGCTTCCTGCAAGGGTGAGTGAAAGCATAAGAACCGTTGGGAGATATTCGTGATTTAACATTGCACTATTCCTGAATGGCCAAGTAGGGAGATAGCATCAGTTTAATTGATCCTATTGCAGGGGCAATAAAGAAGCGGCTTCTTTTTGAATCGTTTCTAATATTGGCATCACCTTCAACTCTGTGCACTGGAGTTACGCTTATTGTAAAATTTAAATAAACTGTTAAGATTTAAACAATCGATCCACTTAAGATTTTAAAGGTAAGCTAATGATACTCACTGCAGTTATTGTTCCAGCACCCGAAGGCGGTTTTACTGCTTCGAACCCCGAAACTGGGACAACCACCCAAGGCGAGTCTATGGAAGAGGCTTTGGCAAATTTAAGAGAAGCTACTTTGCTTTATCTTGAAGAATTTCCAATCCCTTTTAATAGTCAAGCAATCATCACCACTTTTGATATACCCGTGAATGCCTAAATTACCTTTGGTTTCTGGGGCAGAAGTAATTCGGACACTGGAACGTCTTGGTTTTATTGTACTTCGCCAAAAAGATAGCCATATTATTTTAAGGCGGGGGCCAACGGGATGTGTCGTTCCAAATCATCGTGAAATCAAGACGGGAACACTTAGCGGAATCTTGAAACAAGCTAGCGTTAGTGCCGAAGAATTTATTGAAACACTTCGTAAATAATAAACACCTTAAAACAATAAAGAACATGCTTCTTTTGCATTAATCAGCATTAGTGTTGAATCAGGGTTTTCCCAAAAGCCTGGCTTCCATGGTCGCAGGTGTATCTGGATAAGCTTTCTCAATCTACCTAAGAACTTCGCCTAGCTGCGTGTCAATGAAAAAGGATGCCCATGAGTAACATGAGCATCCTAGAATTCGTTGAACTTTAAAGCGAAGGTTTATTTCTTTGCGGGTGCTACAGGCTCTCGGCTATAACCTTCCCACATGGGATCATTGCTGACCTTCCAAACTTTGCCATTATGCATGAACAGTTTTTGGGTTTCTTCCTTATTGAAAGGTCGGGCCCCGATCCTGCCAAACACAGAAAGCTGATTACCACTCTCATCAACAGCCCTATCGCGATCCATGCCCTTGCTGACGCAAAGAGCGTGCCCGCCAATGGGTAGCTTGAAGGTTGCAATTAATTCTGGAGTAGGTTTAGGACTGAAACCGCCACTGCCAGGCGAATCAGGTGTGGTAAGCTGCAAGATGCGCATACCGTTTTTACCATCAGCGATATAAGCAAATTCGCTGGTGTAAGTAATGCCAAGTTTAACATCATGCGCGTCATTGATTTCGCCATTGGCATTAAAGACTTGATCCACCTTGGGTTTCTCAGGGTTCTGGATATCAAGGATAACCAAGCCAAGTTTGCCTGCAGCGAGGTATGCATAAGTTCGGGCAAGGTAAATACTATGCACATCAGGAATGTTAATTTGACTGATGGGTTTAGGCTTGGCAAGGTCTGTAACATCCAGAACTTTTACGCCTTCTTCATCAGCAACAAATGCGTAACGGAACTGAACTGCAACAGCTTTGGGCTTCTTGAGCCATTTGTTATCAATCACGCTGGTGATGACCGGCTTGGTAGAATCTTCGCATGAAATAACAACCAGGCCTTTATCACAAGTGACATAAACATAATTGCCAACGGTGATCACATGGCTTGCCCCTGCAAGAATGTTATCCGGGTTGAATGTCCAGGCGCGTTTTACAAAGTTGTTAAGCGGATCGCCATCAAGCAGAGTACCAGCGCCCACTGCGACTAAACCTTCATACCTGTCGGTAAAGAAGATAAGGCCATAGATACCTGCAACGCGGGGCTCATCGTTTTCAGGGAAGTGCTTGCGTGTAGGATCTGGTGCAATGGTTGAAGGTGCTGCAACACAAGTTGCGTACTTACTGCGAATGAAAAACTTCTGACCCAGCGGGGAAACAGGAGCGGTGGACATGCGCTCGGAGAAACCCTTGTGGTCGATGAAAGCAATATCGAAGATGCGGAAACCAGCTTCGCCACATGCAGCATAAAGATATTCGCCACGATGCTGAACACTTTGGATCTCTGACTTCATGAATGGATGAAGCAGGGGATCACTAATATCGCGGCCTACATGTTCGTGGGCTCGTTTAAGCATGCTCTTATTCTTGCCCACATGCTCCTTAAAGAAATCTGGGTAGGCAAGCCTATGCAAATAACTACCTATCACCGCCTGTGGTTCATCGCGTTCTGTGGAAACAATGCTCCATAGACCATGAGAACCCGCACCAACCCATGCATAACGGCCGATGAAGTTAAGGTAATTAGTACCCTGCATCGAAAGCTGGGTGATCAACGCATTGTTATTATCATCCTTGGAAAGATGACAATCCGCGCATTGCTTGGTGGCTTTACTGCTAAAGGTGTGTGGCACATTAGTACTGAAAGCTATACCACTTAAACCCTCTGCAGAATGGGTCTGCTGTTGTTGATAAATAACTTCACGATTCTGATTGTAACTGGTCACGTGAATGGCACAGGAAGATCGGGAAGGATTAACCTTGTTGTTGGTAACAGAACCATCGCGTGCCAACATGAAAACATCATCGCGAAGCGTCTGCCAATTGTAGGAACTATAATTTCTTGTGACATCGCCCTCGGCATGAAGCTGAGGCATCTTGCTGTTTGCCTTCTGAGGGATATGGCAGCCATAGCAACTTGGGTTCCAAGAAGAATGGCACGAGATACAAGACATATTTTTATTGGAATGTGCACAACCCGAATCATCATGTGCATCCACACCCTTCACATTACCCCAAACGATTTTATCACCTTCGTAACGAACCGTTTTTGCGATAGCAGACTTGGCGTTGAAGTGTTCGCTTTGTGGGTTGATGGTGTCTCGAGTCTGAACAATTTCCCAGATAAGATCTTTTTCAACCATGCTGCGCTGATAAAGCTTTTCGCCTCTTCGTTCAAACCTTGGTTTGCCTGAAGGCGTTCGCAACGAGGTAAGATCTCTACCATAAAGTGGGTTTTTCGTATCTTCGGGCTTCACATCAGGGTTGGAAGTGTAAGAAGCGGGTCCCGAGGTTCGAAGCTTCGCAATATCGGTAGATGAACCATGACAGTCAATACAAGCGATTTCAATTGCGCCACGCACCTCCATCTGGAGCCTACCGTTGCCATGCATATCTTGAATGAAATGGCAATCAACGCAATGCATACCTTTTTCGACATGGATATCGACAAGGTGCATTGGGATGCCCGCTCGTTCATGAGCTTCAAAGTTTTTCACTTCAGCGGGGCTGATCGGTTTTTTAGCAGGGTCGGTCGGTTCCTTGAAACGGCTATGCAATTCTTTGACGATGTCGACGCCTTTTTTCATGTTGGCAGAAGAAAGATCTTTGACTGGGTCGCCATTGTAATCAAGAATGTTGCCTTTTTGATCTCTTCGGAAAACAGCTCTGAAGACCCAGCCATGACTATGGAAGTCGCCAAACTGGCTATGTTTAGTTTCGGTGTTGAGGTCGGTCACATTATTAAGGAAATCAGGATCTGACCAGTTGCCTCTTGCTGAGGCTTCCTCGGGGTTGGCCATTTGCGCACGAATGAATTCTTCGCTGCTGGGATACCGTTGTTTTTTTGGATACATCAACTCTGCATCCGATTCCAAATCCCACCACATATAACCAATAAAACTATTCATAACCGTAGTACCAGGATGCACATGACAAGTCATGCACTGGCTGGTTGGTATGGAATTACCCTTGGCAAAACGATGTTGAATGGGGTGACCGGATTCATTCTTAGGAATGGTCGGGTCAGGTTTGATATCATCAAATTCTTTGTCGGTTGCTAGGCCCTTGTTCCCAAATTTGGCATATGGGCCAGAGTGTAGTGAGGAACGATCATTGGCATAAATCACATGGCAACCGGTACAGCCACTATTGCGGTAATCGCCTGCTTGTTCGTTGGTGCCCGAGAAATTAAGTGTCGGATCAAAAAGGCGGGTTTTGGTAAGGCTCACAAAAACAGGGTCAGTACGATTTTCCGTACCCAGACCACGATTACTTAAACGGGAAAGAAATGGTCTACCTGTATCTTCAAAAATATTTGGAAGCCCAACTTCGGTTCGGACTTTGCCCCCTCGTTCGAATATACGAAGAATATTTCCTGGCTGGGTCATTTCATATCTTGGCAACGGATCAAGGTACGGAATTACCCCCCGAGTTTTTTCGAAGTCGGTAGGTGGCGGGTTGGATTGAATGCGCAATGGCGTGCCATTCATGCTGTAAAGCTCGCCATGACGGGGCACTTTGTAAGGAATCGAACCGTTGTTATAAAGTGCAGCACCCCAAAGCATACAACCATGGCTCATCATGCTTTTTCGAACTTGGGTGACAATATTGGAATGGCAATTCACGGTACCACAACTGATATGGCTAATACGGGAATCACCTGGGTTCACAAAGCGGATGTAATCTGGGGATTCTTGATTCAGAAGGGTGTAACTGCGAACAGGGTTGGCAGAGTTACGCCAAGCACCGGGTTTTTTAGCAGGTGGGGCCGCAGGGCAATTCCGAGGAGTGTTAGCGGGCCTTTCGGGATAGCCGGGGCCATCTACATTCCGGGTGAAATTCGGATTCCCACCATGGCAGTCTGTACAACCAATTCTCACTGTTGTCTTGCAATGCGGATCCTTAGAATTTTCATGACACGAAATACAATTGGCAGACTTAGCTTTTATTTCTTCATCAGATTGCTTATTAAGATCCAAGCCTTCCAACTCAGGAGGCAAAGGAAAAGGAACATTAGAAGGCGCAACAATTGCAACAGTGGGTGGCGCAGCGGCTAGGGGCATCGAGCTTTTGAATAAGCCCCCAAAACCGTAAAATACTCCCAGCGAAAGAGCCAGAAACACTAGACTGTTGATCAACTTTTCACGAGAAACATTCAAAAGCATGGCCATTGCGCCTCCTGCACTTAAGCCACGAAAAAACCCATACGCAAGATTGCGCATGGGTATAAATTAAGCTTTTTAACTAATTTAGGTCAAGAGAGGTAAAGTCTTAATGCTCCAACGTTTATAAGCAACTAGTAAGTTAGGGTAAGTTGGGCAAATCCGGCCACTAGGGGATCCACTGTTCCGAACGGGTTATTATACAAGGCCTTAAATGCTGAACCTGGAACCAGGGTAGAAACACCCACCGTCATAATTGCATTGTTATTAAGAAAAGGTCTGTACTCAAAACCCGAGCTTAAATCGGTACCAAGGAAATTATTGATGCCTCCCGCAAAAACATATTGCTCGATCACAGCACTACTTTCCAACCACAAGAAATTACAGTTGTTGATCATTTTCAATTTCGGATTGATATCTAAATCAAATCCTAAATTATAAAGAAGCAAACCAGGGTTCACATAATTCGCCTGACCCTGGATTCTACTGCTGCGTAGATCGGGAACAAGACTACCGCCATTGGTTAGATTTACCCCAAACAACTTAACCGATTGCCTTTGCCAGTAACTAAATGGCCCGCCTGCAAAATTACTATTTTCAAAGATGGTATCAAAACCAGAAGCATGGCTGTTGGTTATATCTCTATCGCCTGAAGACCAGAAGAAAGAAGTACGAAACCTCGCATAATCTCGGTCATAGGAAAGTTCACAAGCAGCCATCGCTGCGCGAATATCCTGCGCCTGCCCTGCAAGAGGATTATAAGCATCATAACCCATCACATAGTACATTTGATGCGACACATTAAAACGCTCGATATGGCCATCTCCGGCCCAACCAAAGTAAACAGCATCGATGTTATGGGGTGTAAAAACACCCACGGGATCTGGGCGGATAAGAAAACTGTTTCGATCAAAAAGAAGTTCCGCTGAATCATGATAGTAATTGGTACTAACCTGAGCAGTATAACCTGGCCAGATAAAATCTTGCCTATAGTAGTTAGCAAAAATGAGGTTAGTCCCACGATCTCGGAAAGTATTTAAACCGCTATTGGTATCTTTTTCAGCTTGGCGGAAATAAGCTATATTAAACTGATCGCGGTTGTCGTTTCGTGTACCGAATATACGCACTGCCCGGTTGATATCATTGAATAAAAACCCGCGAAAGTCGGCATTAAATGGCTGAGAACCAACTCTTGCAGACATGAAGTCATAGTAAGCACTGAGATCCACCAACTTGGATTCTGCAAAATATTCTTCAATGGCAAGGTAATCCCGATCACGCTGCGTTCTTTTCAAAACATTGGGATTCACCACCGCTAATTCATTAACATTCAAAGTGTTTACATTTAAAATGGGAGTGACTTTTAGGCGCCAATCCACAGGCTTATATGCAGCATCCCCATGAAACAAATCAAAAGAGAAAGACATAAAGGTCAAGTTTGCAAGTTGATTGGGATTACCAAAGAACTGTTCTTGAAAAGGCCTGGCGGTACTTTCAAACGGTGTTGTCCCAATAGGGCTCTGAATCGCCTGAGTGATCTGTGTCACCGAGCCTGTAAAGTTGAAAAAGGTATGCTGACCATAAATTGGATAGTCACCCTTAAGAACATTTTGGTTGTACGGATCCCACCAATGACCAAGCTGAAAGGGGTAGTCCTTAACAGGAGGGTGGCCCAAACCATATCGATCCAAAGCGGGGAATCCCATGCGCCAGCGGTCAGTCACAGGAACATAATCGTTATCGCCAACAATATCGGAGAGTACAGAGGATTTACCTGTAAAGCCTAATGGGGGAAGTACTGGGGTAGAAACTATTTCTTCAATGCTGGGCGGTTTTTCCAAGGAAGGAGGCGTAACCAATGGGCGCTCAATCGGCTTAGAGCTGTCAGCGGGCCTAGGTGCTTCAAAGGGTTTGTCTGCAGATTTAAAATCAGGTATGGGTAGAAAATTCGGTAATTGCGTGGGGACTGCTTCCTTCGCAACTTTGCTTATCTCTGCCTGACTAACAACCAATGGCTCATCCTTCACAGGTTCCTGTGATAAAATGATACCCGGTGTCCAACCAGCTCCGCATAGTGCAAGAGCCCATAAGATGCTTCGCAGCCTCATGGGAATTCCCTCTAAAAAATATTGGCCGAGGAATCTTACTTGTTAATTATCACAAGAAATATCATTTCCTCGAAAGTCTACGAATATGTTTATCGGTATAAGAAATGTTAAGCTTGATAAAGATTAACAATTTTATCAGTAATTTGTGTTATTGGGGTTGTAATCATTATTCAGCCTGCAATTAAAGCCTCAAATAGCTATAGAATTGAGCTCATTTCCTAAAACTTTATGATTTTCTGAAATATTTTCAAAATTGACTCAAAGACTTTTCCGATTATGTCGATTCTTCCTATAAGGAATAGCTCCCTCATCGGTAGTAAATGGTTTTTTGGAGCATTTCTATTGGAGAATCTAAGAGATGAATATTTTTAATTCGCTATTTAAAAATCCCAAAAAACACATCAATAAGGGCTTCGCACTGCCTCGTATGGAGACTTTGGAAGATCGATCCGTGCCAGCCACCGCTGTATTAGATTCGGGCCTTCTTTCTGTAATTGGAACCAGTGCACCCGATCGCATTTCAATTAACCTTGATTCAATCACCAATCAAATAGTAGTACTCAATGGCAACCAAGAAACAGGCCGTTTTAATTCTGCTGATGTTAACTCCATCTATCTTTTTGGTGGCGCCGGAAATGATTCACTCCAAGTTTCTTCCCAAATTATTCAACCCGCTGTCATTGATGGTGGCTTAGGTAATGACCGAGTGTTTGGAGGCGCTGGCGGTTCAACGATTACCGGGGGCATAGGCGCCAACCGCTTGGCTGGTGGTACCGGAAATGACAATATAATAGGACAGGGAGGTTTCGATATCATCGGTAGCCCTTCGGGCGTGGATTTATTCACTGGCGGACCTGGGATGAATCGTTTTTTTGGTTATGCCCTTAATTCTGATGGCGGTGCCCAAGCTACCATCACCAATCTTTCGTCTAATGACCTTAATTATCTTCTTGCACAGGCACCTCCGGATCTTTCTTCCACATTAAACTTGCAACCTAGCCCGGATGTAACCTTAAGCATCAGCGATGTTACAACCCTTTTGCAACGGGCTGCTGCTGCAACTAAAAGTGAGGATGGGATTATCGCAATTGTGGATAGGCAGGGTAGAATTTTGGGCGTTCAAGTTGAAGGCGGTGTCAACTCTAAGATGAGACCCGACAGCCCTGATTTTGATCCAAACCTTTTCGTTTTCGCTGTCGATGGTGCAGTAGCACTTGCAAGAACAGGTGGCATGTTTGGTAATAACCAAGCACCTTTGACCTCGCGCACCATTGGTTACATCAGCCAGACAACCGTTACTGAACGCGAAGTCAATTCCTACCCAAGTGACACAAACGAAAATTCCATAGTTCGTGGCCCAGGTTATGTTGCTGCTGTTGGTATTGGTGGCCATTTTCCACCACAACCATCAACGAATGGCGGGCCTAACGGTATTGCCTTCACACCCCAGGTTGATCTTTTTGGTATTGAACAAACCAACCGGGATGGAACTTACAATCCAGGCCTTGATCGCATCAAGGGAACTCCAGATGATGTTTTTGTACCCTATCGCTTTAATATCGATCCAACTTATATTCCTGCAGATATTTTAAGTACCTTCTACACCGCACCTGATTCCTACGGATATATGTCGGGCTATGCACCCAATGCCCAGAGTCGCGGTATTGCCACTTTGCCTGGTGGTATTCCAATAGTAAAAGATAATGTAATCGTTGGCGGTATTGGGGTCTTCTATCCTGGTGCAACCGGTTTTGCGACCGAAGAAAATTCAATTCTTTCATCAACCTATGATCCAACTAAACTTGATCGGTCAATGGAAGCTGAATATTGCGCGTTTGTAGCAACGGGCGGTTTCCCATCTGGAGGTGCAGCACAAAATCAACCAGTCGGTGGTATCGCATTGCCAACGAGTGGCTCTTTTGGCTTAAATGCTGCATTAAGCACTACAAGGATCGATCTTGTAGGTATTACTCTTCCGATCTTTGGTATGCCTGGGCAAAATGGAACGACACAACTACTGCAATTTGGCCAAGCTTTGGGCGAAGGTACAGCAACCAACAGCTTCCTTGCCAACCTGCTTCCTAGGGACGGAATGACAAATTATGTTCAGTACACTGGTGCGCCCCCAAATCTTATCCCGGTTGGCACTGCAACCTCACAAGCTTTTGCAGGTCTATTTGCCCCAGAGGGATATTTGGTAACACCTCATGATGGCGTGAATTTTACCGCAGCTCAAGTAAATACGATCATCATGCAATCAGTAAATCAGGCGCTTCAAACCAGATCTGCAATTCGCCTACCTTTAAACCAGAACGCCAAGATGACCATTGCAGTAACCGATGTAACAGGTGAAGTTCTGGGCTTGTTCCGCATGCCAGATGGCACAACGTTTTCACTCGATGTTGCAGTTGGTAAAGCCCGCAACCTTCGTTATTATAACGATCCAACCCAGTTGCAATCCATTGATCAGGTACCAGGCGTTCCCGCGGGAACTGCGTTCACCAATCGTACAATTAGGTATCTGTCATTACCAAGATTCCCTGAAGGTATTGATTTCCCTTCAGGACCGTTCTCGCAAATTAATGATGGTGGGACCAACCTTAATACCGCGCAAACAGTTGGTGTTCCTCTACCAGCTTCTGCCTTCCAAAGCGTTTTTGGTTTCACTTCGTTCCATCCCGGAAGTAACTTTAGGCAGCCTGCTACATCAACAACCCCGATTCAAAACCAAAACGGGGTCATCTACTTCCCCGGATCATCAGCGATTTATGTTGGTGGACAGCTTATATCTGGATTCGGCATTAGCGGCGACGGTGTGGATCAAGATGATGTGGTCACCTTCGGTGGTCAGGCTGGTTTCAATGCACCAGATTCACTTCGGGCAGACTTCCAGTTTGTCAGAGGGGTGCGCCTGCCTTACCAAAAGTTCAACCGTCAACCAATTCTCCCCCAAGCTTAAATCAGCTTTTAAAACAAGAAAGCCTTCTTTACTTAAGGGTAAAGAAGGCTTTTCTATTGATATGATAATTAGATCTATTTCTTCTTGGTCATTACTTGGGATAGAGGATTGGGCAGGGTTCTGGCATCGTTTTCAAATTGCTCGATCTTTTCGATGCGCCTAGAATGCCGGCCTTTCTCGAACGGTGTTTCCAACCATATTCTTACCATGCGCTCAATCAATTCCTCGCCCAACAAATCTGCGCTAAGGCATAAAACATTAGCGTCGTTATGTCGCCTGCTCATTTCTGCAGTGATACTATCATGGCAGGGTGCAGCGCGAACGCCCGCTACTTTATTCGCAGCAATACACATTCCTATGCCGGTGCCACAAATTAGAATACCGCGGTGAGCTTGTTTTTTGCTGACCGAGTTAGCTACATCAAACGCAAAGTCGGGGTAATCAACACAATCTTCGTTACCTGGGCCCATATCAAGGACTTCATGCCCCATGCCCGAAAGAAAATTAAGGATGCGTTGTTTAACATTAAAACCACGATGGTCACTACCAATTGCGATTATCATGGTATGGTATCCTTGCTTTCCAAATAAATCTTGTTTGATCATTCTATCACCTTAGTTTACTAAGAAAGTATCTTAAATACTAAATGTTTGAGGTTTTCCTGTATTTCGGACAAACACTGACTGTAAACCTTTTCGTCTCCACCAAATGGGTCACTGATATCCGAACCTGAAAAGCTCAACATATGAACGGGTAGATGTTGGTCATGAAAACGATCTTGAAAAATATCCAAGTGGTTTTTCGTCATGACTAATACAGCATCTGAATGCTTAATTAAATCAATATCCACATATCTGCTCTGATGATCTTCCAAACTAACCCCTAATTTTTGAACCACAATGGTTGCATTTGGGGAAGCCTTCATGCCATCATAAGCTGCCAATCCGCCCGAAAGAATTTCAAAACCTTTGTCGGGCAGTTCATGAATTTGACACCCGATTTTTTCTGCAAGAAGCTTTTTGAACACAATTTCCGCCATCGGGCTTCTGCAGGTATTCCCAGTACAAACGAAGACAATTTTCATTCTTCGCTCGATCTTTTCCACAGTAACTCCATGATTATCAGATAATCTGCTTCACAATTTTTTAGTACTAAAGCCTAAGACTCGTGAAATATTGTCGTAATCAATTTTGAAATATTTCTTGCGACAAAGTAAGTCTAGGGCTGTCGTTCTACGAAACAATCACGATTGTTGATTCTTAACAGATACTTAACACAGATGGGGTAGTTTAAATCAACTAAGTGCAATTTTACCCCGATCCTTGGGGAAGATCTGTACTAATTAGAATAAAATGGGGGTGTTTTAGCAATAGGAGACTAAGGGAATTAGCATAAGCTACGGGAAATTAGAGAGCCTCATCGATCCAACCGCCTCCCAAAACCCGATTTCCATCGTAAAAAACCACTGCCTGACCTGGAGTTACCGCACTTTGGCTCGTTTCAAATTCAACTTCTGCTGCTTCCTCACTCAAACGAATCACCTTTGCAGGTGCGGCTTTATGTCGATATCGAATTTGAGCCTGGCAATTAATCTGCACATTCATTGGTATATTTGCTTGCCAATTAACCCCGGTCGATTTCAAACCCTTTGCCAGCAATCCTTCCATTTCGCCCACAACGACTTTATTTTCCTCAGCAACTATTTTAAGAACATACTTGCGCTGCCCCGTCGCAAAACCCAATCCTTTTCGTTGCCCAATCGTAAACCTCTCAATGCCATCATGCGTTGCCAGAGATTTCCCAGCCTCATCAACAATCATCCCGGGCCTATTTAAATCGGGCATACGCTGCTTGATCATTTTGGCATGATCACCATCCGGCACGAAACAAATTTCAACACTATCGGGTTTATCCGCTACGCTAAGGTTGGCAGCAAAAGCTAACTCCCGCACTTGTTCTTTTTTCATATCCCCAAGGGGAAACATGATTTTTTCCAGAATCTTTCGTTTCAAACCATGCAGCACATACGATTGATCTTTATCAGGATCTACGGCCCTGTGCAGCTCTGCCCCATCGGTACCGTGTACTATTTTTGCATAGTGCCCGGTTGCAATATGATCAACTCCCAGCATTTCGCCATAGGACCAGAGTTGTCCAAATTTGAGCCAGTTATTGCAAACAATACAAGGGTTGGGTGTACGCCCGGAAAGGTATTCATGGGCGAAATAATCCATAATCTTGCCAAATTCCGCTTCAAAGTCGAGGGCATAAAAAGGGATGTCGAATTTATCCGCTACCCTACGGGCATCTCCCGCATCAAGTGCGCTGCAGCAGCCTTTTTTTCTTTCCGCACGAGCATCTTCGGTGCCGTGCACTCCTGTGCGCATGAATACCCCAATAACCTCATAGCCTTGATCTATAAGTAATTGTGCGCAAACCGAGCTGTCAACTCCCCCCGACATGGCAAGGAGGACTTTATTTCCCATGGCAACCTCGTAATTGGATGGACATCTTTGCTAAGAATATCTTAGCAACGAATGGGAAAAGGGCATGAATTATCTTAAATTTAGATTGAATAAAGGCAGGCGGAAGTAAGGAATCGAAGGGTATATCGGCCGGCTGTAACGAAATTACCGGATTAGCAGTTTGCGTAAGAGGAAACCTGATTTCTTCATATAACAAATACTTCTGAAGCATCAACTAGAACCGTAAGCTTAACTATAGAGTACTATTAACAATACAAAAATGGTTTTGATGCATTTACACAGCCTTATGAAGGGTTAAAGCGATGCGGATCGCCTTGGTATCATCGGAAGTTGTCGGATTTGCCAAGACTGGAGGCTTGGCCGATGTTGTGGGAGCCCTACCCCCAGCACTGGAAAGCCTTGGCGAAGAGGTTATTGTTTTTCTACCGATGTACCATTGCATCCGAAAAACAGGAAACTTTGAAAGCACCAATGTGCGATTTCAAATTCCGCTAGGCCCTAAACTAGTTCCAGGCTCGCTTGCAAAATCAAAAATACCAGGCTCCAACGTCACTGTTTATCTGGTAGAAAATCCTGATCTATTCGAACGCGACAACCCCGCTTATGGCAGAGGCTTCTACCAATTTGCAGGCTCTGAGGGTACGAAAAAAGATTACCCTGATAATTCTGCACGATTCTATTTCTTCAATCAGGCTGTACTTGCTTCTTTCCCCCAACTTGGATTCTGGCCCGATGTAGTTCATTGGAACGATTGGCAATCCGGCCTTGGCCCCGTCCTCTTAAGAGAAAAATACGATAAAAGCGAAGATCGAACCCTAGCAGAAAAATACCAAAAAGTGCGCAGCCTAATGACCATCCACAACATTGCCTACCAAGGCAATTTCTGGAAGGAAGATATGAATATGGCGCATCTCAATTGGAGTCTTTTCAATCTTAATCAACTTGAGTTCCACGATAACCTTAGTTTCCTTAAAGCAGGAATTGTTTTCTCTGATCGTATCAGCACGGTCAGCCCAACTTATGCACGCGAAATCCAAACCCCCTACTATGGGTATGGCTTGCAGGGTTTGCTAACTGCTCTCGCGAGCAAATTAACCGGCATAGTTAATGGCATCGATTACAAAGTTTGGGACCCAGCAAACGACCCATTGATTGCAGGAAAATTTGACGCCCGCAACATCCAACCCGGAAAAGCACTCTGCAAAAAAGCTCTCCAACACGAACTCGGACTCCAAGTTGACCCGAATATACCCATCGTCGGACTTGTCGCAAGGCTTGTTCAACAAAAAGGCATCGATCTTGTAATTGAAAGCGCTTGGCGCATGATGGATTTGGGAATTCAATTTGTTGTACTGGGCGAAGGCGATTCTTATTACCAAAATGCATTAGTTCAATTGCAGGCAACCTACCCAGGCAGAGTCGCACTCAACTTCGCTTTCAGTGAATCCATGGCACACAAAATTGAAGCGGGATCAGATTGCTTCCTTATGCCCAGCCTTTATGAACCCTCTGGCCTCAACCAACTTTACAGCATGCGCTACGGCACTCTGCCCGTTGTTCGCGCCACGGGCGGCCTTGCTGATACTGTCACCGATGCCAATGCTGAATCCCTTGCCAACAACTCCGCAACTGGATTCAGTTTCAATGCCTACAGTTCCGCTGCTCTTTATGATTGCCTTTACAGGGCCATTGATTGTTATCGAAATCATCCTCAGGATTGGGCTAAAATTCAACGCAATGCCATGACTCAAGATTGGTCCTGGAACCGCAGTGCCAAAAATTATCAACAACTTTATAGTACAATAATATCTAGTCAAGCTTAGTGTTTCCATTACTGAGGCATGATCCACCATGGCGGATGTTTCCTTAGCTTTTTTATGGCATCAACATCAGCCATATTATCCAGATGATTTAACAGGCGAAAACCCCATGCCTTGGGTTCGTCTGCATGGGGTCAAAGATTACTACGGTATGCTTTTGCATCTCATGGAATTTCCCGCCATGCGTTGTTCCATCAATTTGGTTCCCAGCCTTATTGAACAAATTCTGCAATACACCGAAGAAGGAAGATCCGATCGATTCCTAGATGTTTCTAGAATCAACGCAGATAATCTCGAGGAAGCCGAGGCTGTTTTTTTGCTCGACAATTTCTTCATGGCTAATCCCCACCACATGATTCTAGCTTTTCCACGCTATGGTGAGTTATACCAGCGAAGGGGGTTGGGTCGATGTTCGGGGCAGGAGGCGCTAAGGCGTTTTAATTCCAGAGACCTCAGAGATTTGCAGGTATGGTTTAATCTTGCGTGGGTGCATCCCATTGCAGTTGCCCAAGATCCTTTTCTTTCCGGTCTTGTTACCAAGGGAAAACAGTTTACAGAGGAAGAAAAACATCTTCTTTTAGACAAGCATCTAGAGATTCTAAAAAAGGTCCTGCCTCTTCATAAAAAATTGCAGGACGATGGGCAGATAGAGATCACCACTACTCCCTATTTTCATCCAATAGTACCCTTGTTGTTGGATAAGAAGTTTGCACGCGAAGCTCTCCCGCAAATTCAATTACCCTCCTATCAGGCCAGCTATTTGGAAGATGCTAAAGTTCATTTCCAAAAAGCAATAGATCAGTATAAGTCTATTTTTGGAATTGCACCCACCGGGATGTGGCCTTCCGAGGGCAGCGTCTGCCAGCCTTTTATCTCGCTTGCTGAAAGTTTTGGATTTCGCTGGATCGCAACCGATGAAGAAATACTATCTGCATCAACCCATGGCGATGTGAGTAGAGATTCCCAAGGGTATGTTCGCAATCCCCATAAACTTTATTCACCTTATAGGGTTCATGATTCAGGCAAAGGGATCAACATCGTTTTCCGTGATCATGCCCTAAGCGATTTAATTGGTTTTCGTTATCAACATGGCGACCCCGAGGCTGCTGCACAGGATTTTCTTCACACCCTTTCGGAAATTGGGAAGTCCATCAACTCTGATAAACCTGCATTGGTCACTGTCATTTTGGATGGGGAAAATTGCTGGGAACATTACCCAGGCGGGGGCGTCGACTTTATACGGGCGCTTTATCGCAAGTGTACCTCAACACCTAATGTTCATCCTGTGCGGCTGGGCGATTACCTTGCGAATAATCCACCTACGAACAATCTGGATCATCTTTTTGCAGGGTCATGGATCAATCATAATTTTGCAATCTGGGTCGGGCATGAAGAAGATAACACCGCATGGGATCTACTCCATAAAGCACGCGAGTA
>Ga0209296_1000264_pt1 | contig 45300 bp, 49 predicted proteins | sample S_130206_EF_Meta_FD_187319 | JGI IMG/M metagenome (GOLD analysis project Ga0209296, IMG submission 187319) | Freshwater microbial communities from Lake Simoncouche, Canada to study carbon cycling - S_130206_EF_MetaG (SPAdes) (version 2) | ecosystem: Environmental > Aquatic > Freshwater > Lake ...
CAGCGCCATTCCGATCACGTTCGGCAACATCACCCACTCAGCCCCGTCAATGAATGACTTCCACATCCATTCCACGAGTGCACCAGGACGAACGCCCGATGTGAGTGCGAGATTCCCCAAGATCATCAGCCGTTCAATGTGGTGAGCCCATGCACGCTCATCTATCGCCTTCACTGTGTGCGATACACACGCCATTTGCGTTTCGCCACCTGTAAACGACACCGGCAACGGTTGATCAGCGTTCAGAGCATTCAGCTCCCGATACTCCGGCATCCATAGCCAATAGAGACCCCATACATATTCACGCCAGCCGATGATCTGACGAATGAAGCCCTCGGCCGAGGCAATCGGAATACGTCCTTCGTTAAAGGCATCGTGTGCCGCCTCGACCACTTCACGAGGATGAAGCAGACCAATGTTGAGATACGGGCTCAACGCCGAGTGCGCAAGTTTCCATTCAGACGACAGCACCGCATCCTCGTGCGGACCAAAGAGTGGCAACACCTCATCAATAAACTGATGGAGCCGTGCCAAAGCGCCGGTGCGAGTCGTTGCCCACAACCCATCGAACGATGAACCGAACGCGTCGGGTGCGCGCCGTGCGATGTCGGTAATTACGCGAGCATCGATGGCATCAAGGGGTTCGACGATCGGACTTGGCCATGAACGACCATCCTTCGGTGGCGGCTCGCGATTTTCTGCGTCGTAGTTCCAGGTTCCACCGACCGGTTTGTCACCATCCATGAGGAGGTTCAGTCGTTGGCGTTGCCACCGATAGAAGTCCTCCATTTTGAGATTGGAACGACTTCCGGCCCAGGTTCCGAACGTTTCGGCGCTGCAGAGGAACTGATCGTTCTCGATCACGTTGACATCGAGTTCTTCCAACATTGCTCGTCCATCGAACGACATGGGCGACATCGCTGTTACCCGGGCTGGTTTGAACTCAGCGTTGTGAGCCGCGAACCCCGCCCGTAATGACGGAGCGTGGCGATAGTCGACTGCAAAACCTTCGACCCGAAGTTCCTCGGCGAACCTTCGCATTGACGCCAAGACAAAATGCAGCCGCTGTCGATGCCAACGTCCCGATCCGACTTTCCCGTCGCTCTCGACCATGAGCACTCGGGCCTCGCCCGGACGAACTCCAGCGAGTGCCCCGGTGTCACGACGAAGTTGATCCCCAAGAATCCAGACCGTGTCCACGGCAGGAACTTAGGCGTTCACAAAGCTGCAGGGGGAGCCGAGTGCTGACGAATCCACGAGTGCATCGCTATTCCTGCCGCAACGCCGACATTGATGGAACGAGTGGAACCGAACTGAGCGATTGAACACACCATCGCCGCTGATGCACACGCCTCGTCGCTCAACCCTGGTCCCTCTTGTCCAAACAGAAACATGGTCCGTTCGGGAAGAACTGCTGTCTCGAGCGGCACTGCACCAGGAACGATATCGATTGCCACCACGTTCAAATCGTTGCTTGCTGCCCATTCCACAAGCGCAGCGATGTCTTGGTGATGATGAACATGCATGTATCGATCGGTGACCATCGCACCTCGACGATTCCAACGCTTCTTTCCAACAATGTGGATACCGGCAGCATTAAACGCGTTCGCCGTTCGCACAACAGTTCCGATATTCAGATCGTGCTGCCAGTTTTCGATCGCAACATGAAATGAATGCCGGCGTGAATCAAGATCGGCGACGATCGCTTCGTTCGACCAATAGCGATAGCCGTCGCCTACATTTCGTCGATCTCCGTGTTCAAGAAATTCCGGGTCGAATCTCGGATCATCGGGCCAGGGCAAAGGGTGGGGTCCAACTCCGACTTCACGGTCATCGTTCTCTGGTGACTCATCGCCCTCGCGAACATCGACCATTGCACTTAACGCCCAAGCAGAGCGGAGCCGCCCGCATCATCAAGTAAGTAGCGAGCCATTAGGCGTCCGATTTTTTCGCCATCGCCAAGAGCACACCGACGAGAGTCACGGAGGATGGTCGAACCGTCGGTAGCTGCGACAAGCGCGTCACAAACGAGTTCATTTCCGTCGATGACGACATAGGCCGCAACTGGCAGATCGCAATCGCCGCCAAGTTCGGCAAGGAACGCTCGTTCGGCGTCGACACATAAACGACTTGGTCCGTGATCGATTGCAGAAAGCAACGAAAGAGTTGGCGCATCGTTGGTACGGCATTCGAGAACAAGCGCGCCTTGCGCAACCTGGGGCAGCATCACCGAAGGCTCGAGCACCTGTACAACTCGATCGTCCATCGAAATACCAAGTCGTTCGATCGCTGCCGCTGCCATCACGATGGCATCGAACCCAGCAGCTTTTTCAAGTCTGGTTGCGATGTTGCCGCGCAATCCTGAGAACACAAGGTCGGGACGCAGCGATGCGAGTTGTGCCTTCCGACGAATAGACCCGGTTGCGACATGTCCACCCTGCGGCAATCCGTCGATGGTCGATCCAACCAGGACGTCGCGAACATCACCACGCTCGGGAACGGCAGCGATGACGAGTTCGTCGGGAGTGAGTGCAGGAAGGTCTTTGCCGGAGTGCACAGCGAAATCAGCGCGGCCATCGAGCACCGCTGCTTGGATTTCTTTTACGAAGACGCCCTTGCCGCCCATCGCGTCGATGGGAATGTCGAGGCGTTGATCGGCCATCGTCTCGACGACCACCTTCTCAATCGACAACTCGAGACCGCTACTAGACGCGTGACGCTGGAGCAGTTCCGTCACATGATCGGCCTGCCACAGAGCAAGCGCGCTGCCCCGCGTTGCTAATCGGAGTGTCACTGCGTCGGGACCGCCCCCGGACATAGTGGGATCAGAGCTCAAAGAGATCGCGAAGGGCCTCGGCAAGGCGTTCACCGCGCGGCGAACCAGCAGCATCTTTTAACCGCACGGTGGGCTGGTGCAGCAACTTGGCGACGATCCCTTTTGTGAGCGAATCAAGTGCCTCGAGTTGACGCTCATCGAGGTCACCTAGACGAGCACGGAGACGGTCGAGTTCGGCAAGGCGAATTTCGTCAGATTGTTCGTGTAAACGAGAAATCAACGGCGCCACTTCACGAGCTGAACTTACCGCCAAGAAACGCTCGAGTTCCTCGCTGCACATCGCTTCAACTGATGCAACTTCGCGGCGACGTTCGGCCATGCCTGCTTCGGCAAATGCTCGAAGGTCATCCATGTCGAGGATGGTGACACCCGGGATATCGGCAGCAGCAGGATCGACATCGCGAGGAACCGCAACATCGACAACAAGAATTTCGCGATCGCCCCGGGCTCGCATGACTCGTTCGATATCTGCGTGTTCGATGATCATCGAGTTAGCGCCGGTGCCAGTGAGCAGAAGATCGACTTCAGAAAGAGCGGCGTCGAGATCGGCCAGACGAATTGCAGTTCCACCAAGTCGCTCTGCGAGATCTGCGGCGTTCTCCCACGTGCGATTGGCAATGCGAATGTCGGAGACGCCGTTGCTGGCAAGCGCACGAACCATGCCCTCGCCCATTTCGCCAGCGCCCATCACCAGAATGGAACGACCTTCGAGCGAACCAAGGTGCTGTGCGGCCATGGCGACTGCAGCGGTGGACACCGATGCGACATGGCGACCAATGCCGGTTTCGGTTCGAGCGCGCTTTCCGACCTCAAGCGCATGACGGAACAACAGATTGAGTTGGGACCCGGCAGCGTTTTCGGTCTGCGCAATGTCCCATGCCCGGCGAACCTGTCCGAGAATTTCGGCTTCGCCAACGACGGCCGAGTCGATGCCAGATGCAACGCGGAAGAGATGTCCGGCAGCAGCATCGGCATCGTGAACGTAAAGGTGATCGGCAAGTTCTTCTGGAGCAGCAAAGGCAAGCTCGGAGAAGAACGTGCGCAGGTCGCCATAGGCGGGGTGAAACTTTTCAGCGACGACGTAGACCTCGGTGCGATTACATGTCGACAACACCACGGCTTCGCTCACATGGTCTTGCGAGAGCACATCGTGAAGCGCTTTGGGAAGCCGCGCGTCGTCGATCGTGACTCGCTCGAGTAGAGCGAGTGGAACCGTGCGGTGATTCAGTCCAACGACTACGACAGACACGCCTGGAGGCGCTCCTTGGCTTCGGCGAGGCGACCCTCGCGGATGAGTTCCAGCATTCCCGAATCGAGCGCTCCTTGCCAGTCCAGACCCTCGGTCGACGTGCCTTCGGCCTGAAGCCGGGCTCGGTGTTCGGTGAGGATCTCGACCAGTACGGCGTACTCAGGTCCGAACTCAGGACCATAGCGACGTCGAAGCCATGTTGAGAGAGCCGGCGAGGACCCACTGGTGGAGAACGTGACCAACAGCGGCCCCTGCCGCACTCGGGCCGGTAAAGCGAAGGCGCAGTTGGCCGGATCGTCGGCACTATTGACCCAAATCCCGGCCGCTTCGCCCTCTACAAAGACCTGACGATTCACCGCGGGGTCGCTTGTAGCGGTGATGACCAGGCGATAGCCGGCGACCTCGCCGGCCTCGTAAGGCCGCTTGTGACAGATAACCCCGTCGAGCGAAGCGAAATCTTCGAGGATTTCTGGGGCGACGACATCAACCACTGCGCGACAGACCACGAGTTCTCGAGCCTTGGACAATGCGACGGGACCGCCCCCAACGACCAAACAACGACGGCCAGCCAGCGACAGATTTATCGGATAGAGCGGTTCCGCGAATGGCATCGTCATGCCCCCGAATTCGTTGACTCAGCGGATACACCGAGTTCTTCTCGTAACGACGAGCCGATGGAGTCGCGCTGACCATAGAAACTCAGCACCTGGAGTTCGAGGGCGAGATCGACTTTGCGCAATGTCGCTTGCTCAGGAACGGTGACCACCGCGGGCGCAAAGTTCAGAATCGACGTCACTCCTGCTGCCACTAATCGGTCAGCGACTTCCTGCGCACCCGCTGCCGGCGTTGCGATGATGCCAATCGCAATTCCGAGTTCGTCAACTAATGCAGGCAAATCATCGAGATGGCGAATCGTGTGGCCGCCAAAGGTTGTTCCGACTTTGGTTGGATCAGCGTCGATCAACGCAGCAACGGGAAAACCACGGTCGCCGAATCCGCCGTAGTTCGCGAGCGCTGCGCCCAAGTTTCCGACACCGACGATCGCCACTGGCCAGTCACGGGTGAGTCCGAGTTCCCGACTCATTTGAACCAAGAGGTGATCGACGTCGTAGCCAACACCACGAGTCCCAAAGGAGCCGAGATAGGAAAGGTCTTTACGAACTTTGGCGGCGTTCACACCAGCCAGTTCAGCAAGGCGCTCTGAAGAGATCGTGGTGACGCCATCGGTTTGGACGTCAAGAAGGGTGCGCAAATAGACAGGCAGTCGGGCCACAGTGGCTTCAGGTATCCGGCGTTGGCGCTCCACGAATGACCACGCTACCGACCTTGTTCTCTTGTTCACAAAGTGCCGCTGGGCTGCCTCCCCTTGGGGCCCTGACCCTGATCCCCCTTAGGCTGTCGACATGCACGCCGCCCTCGCTGCCGCCGCCACGTTGGTGTCGCTGGCCTTCGCTCTCTCAACGGGCGAGCGGTGGCTCCGGAGCCGGAAGCGCCACGAAGCGGCCTGGACGATTTCGCTCGTCATGTTTGCGCTTGGTTCGATCTCGCTGTGGTGGGGAGCGTCAGTCGGATGGGGCGAATGGTCGTTCAAGTCCTTCTATCTGTTCGGGGCCATTCTCAATGTCCCGTTCCTCGCTCTCGGCACCATCGAACTCTTGGCCGGACCAAAACACGGCAAACGATGGATGGCCATCATCTCGATGCTCGGAGCGTTCTGCACAGGCATTGTCGTAGCTGCTCCCCTTACCGGAGTCATCACTTCCGAAGTACTTCCGCAAGGCAAAGAAGTTTTCGGACCCGGTCCACGAATTGCAGCCGCTGTCGGTTCTGGTGTTGCTGCGCTCGTCATCATTGGCGGAGCAGTCTGGAGCGCGTGGCGATTGTTTCGGGTGTGGCGCGCTGGCGCCGATACGCGTGCTCGTGGAACCGGAGCGCCTTCACCCCGACGTTTAGCAATTGCGAATCTGATCATTGCCGCCGGCACACTCATTCTGAGCGCTGGTGGCATCCTCAACTCGGTCGTGAATGAGATGGACGGATTCGCCATTTCACTTGTCGCCGGAATCTCTGTGATCTTTGTCGGATTCCTACTGACGAGTTCGGGAACTTCCGCTCAGTTACGTGCTGTTGCTGAACCAGATGCGTGGCGAGCACCAAACGCAGACGTTGCCTAAACGGCTTGAACTGCTAGTGCGCAAGTACGAACAACTGCATCACAGCGGCAAACAAGATCACAAAGAGCAATGTTCCGACGGCGATAACGGTTCCTGGTCGCATTGTTCTTCCTCAGCTTCGGCGCTGGCCGAGTTGTACGGGCGTGATCACGCTTGGCGGTCGAGTTTCGTCGAATTGCTCGATGGTTACTGCCGAAGCAGTCGACAAGCCAAGTTCTTCTGCCGCTGATCGCTTGTCGAGGACGATGGTGATGAGTCCGTAGGAATCGACGATGAGTCCGAGTTCATTGTTTTCGAGATCGGCAAATGTTGAGACACGCCGAGCCACACGAGAACTGTCGTCCATCACCAGACGGACGTGATCGTCGAAAGCTTCGAGTTCATCGGGGTCGACGTTGAGCTGCGCATTGCCATAGTGATCGACCCATAAAACTTCTGAGTGGAGTCGACCCTCGTCTTCACGAGTCAACGGGATCATCGCTGGGAACAACGAAATGGGATCGATGGAAGGCCCAAGTTCGGCGAGGTCGACACCGTTACAAAGATGGGCAGCGGCCGGTGCGAAAACATCACGACCATCGAACGTGCCCGGCTCAGTCGTGAAGCGGTACTCGGGGTTAACGATTTCAACAGCGCGGCCGGCGCCACCACAAAGTTGCACAACCGGAGCGAGCACACCGTTGTCGGGGCCCACAAGAACTGATGAACCACCACCGATCTCCACTGCAATTGGCCGGCGCGGAGTGCCCACCGTTGGATCGATGACAGCCACGACCACGCCGGGCGCGAGATAGTTCGCAGCCCGTACGAGAGCGAGTCCGCCAGAGCGAACGTCATAGGGCGCAATGTCATGCGTGATGTCGATAACGCGAACGTCGGGAGCAATCGATCGGATGATCGAATGCACCACGCCGACGAATTCGTCGACGCGGCCGTAGTCGGAAAGGAAGGAAACAGTGTCGTAGCGCGGCATGGGATCGTTACGTTACCGCCAGGTCGGCGACGTCAGTCCTGACCGAGTTCGCGCGAACGTTCGGTTGCTGCAGCAACGGCATCGAGCACCGCAGAACGAAATCCGCCTGATTCAAGAGCACGAAGGCCAGCCGCCGTTGTTCCTCCGGGCGACGTGACCTGTGCCCGCAGAGCTGCGGCCGCTTCGCCGCTTGATTCAAGAAGGCTGGCCGAACCCAAAAGCGTCTGCACGGCAAGCACTTCGGCAACATCACGAGGAAGCCCGACAAGAACGCCTGCTTCAATCATGCTTTCAGCCATCACAAAGACATACGCCGGACCTGAACCGGAAAGGCCAGTGACCGCATCGAGTTTGTCTTCGGACACACGAACTACAACACCGACTGCCTCGAGGACCGATGCCGCCCAATCGAGATCGGCGTCATTGGCCGAAGAGCCCGGAGCAATCGCTGCAGCTCCGGAACGAACGACTGCAGGAGTGTTCGGCATGGCTCGCACCACGGCGATTCCATCGCCAAGTGATTTCTGCAATGAGGTCGTTGTGATGCCTGCGGCGATCGACAACACGCGCTTGGCCCCGGCTTCGGCCAATGCCCGGCAGGTGTCCGCGACATCACCAGGTTTCACCGCTATTACCGCGCCCTCAGCCTCCATGAGCGAATCGCTCACAACAACGCCGGGGAAAAGTCGTGTCAGTTCGGCGCGCCGATCGGCGACGCGTTCGACAACTGCGAGTTCACTTGGTTCGGCCCAGCGAGCATCGAGGAGTCCCCCGAGAAGGGCTTCTCCCATGCGACCGCCACCAACAATTTGAAGTCGGATCATGGCCAGACGCTACCCAATCGGCGCAAGTCGGCCTCTACCGATTCACACTCGCTATTGGATCGTTGTCCGGGTGGTCGATCCGACACACCCACTTCCCCGATGAATGCAGCGGTTCGCGCCACCCGGACGACCGTGACAGTACGAGCCGACGGTTCAGCGGCGCATGGGCCAAACGAGCGATTCGCCCGCGCCTATCGCCACTAGTTCGTAGCAAAACGCGTGGCGAATCCGATGCGCAACGCCGGCAAGAAGAACTGCTCGACATAGGTGTAGATCGAACCGAGGATTCGGTCGAGTTCCCCGTTGTCAATTACATGAACCGGTAGTGAGCCAGCGAGGAAGACAGCGTCTTCTTCACCAATGCAGAATGACATCCCGTTTACTTTTCGGTTTCGTCGGAGCAGATGCTCGAAAAACTGTGCGTGATTCTCGTCGGGCGCTGGCATTACGTAGGTCTCGTAGTGCAGGGTTCTCTGACGCAACGTGAACCAAATCGTGAAGATGTCTTTGCTCTCACCAAGAACTCGGATATACCAACGACGTTCCGAAGGTTCACCGCGTTCAACTGCAGCAACAATCGGATTGGTCGCAAGTTCGTTCGCCAACCAGTCGCTTATTTGAATGTCGATCAGATCGAGTTGCTGTTCGTCAGCGATGTCATCGGCCACGGGTTATCGACAGTTCACTAGTGCGCGAGAGGTGAGATCGGCGTACAAACGACGAAGACGTGCTGCCGTTGTGGACCATGTGTAGTGCGACGCGCTTTCGGCGGCGGCTGCAGCCATCGATTCTGCGAATGACGGCGTGTCGAGAATGGTTCCGATCGCGCCGGCATACTCGCGAGGGTCACGGTTATCGATGAGGAAGCCAGTGACTCCGTCATCGACCAGTGTCAGCAAACCGCCGACAGCAGCGGCAACTACCGGAGTTCCACAAGCGGCGGCTTCAAGGGCGACGAGCCCAAAGGATTCAGAACGACTGGGCACAATGCACACATCGGCAGCGCGGTAATAAGTGGAAAGAAGATGATGGGGCTGAGGCGGAACAAATCGAACACGTCCAGTCAGACCAAGGGCATCGACTAGCGACGTTGCGGCGTCGAGTTCAGCTCGGCCTTCAGCACCACTCGCTCCGCCCACCACTAACAGCAACGCATCGGGATGTGATTCAGACAACTCGGCCAACGCTGCGATCGCGATTGTCAGACCCTTGAGCGGTTGAATGCGTCCAGCGAACAACAACACCGGATGATCGCCAAGACCGAGCGCAAAACGCGCCCCACGGCGATCGCCAGCAGAGAAGAACGCATGGTCAACGCCAGGGGGAACAATTTCAATCCGTGTTGGATCGGCTCCGTACAACTCAACGAGCTGTGTCGCTTCCGCCGCACAGTTGGCGAGAATCGCGTCGGAACACGCGATGACTTCGGTCTCGGCCTGAATCCGGAGCTCTGGTTCCGCATCGCCTGTTTCGGCTTTCACGCGGGCAAGGGTGTGGAACGTTGATACCAACGGCAACGACAACTCGTGCTTTAGGCGATGACCGACCACGCCTGACAACCAATAGTTGGCGTGAATCGCATCGGGACCATCGGCACGCTGCAAGTGGCGAGCAACGCCATCGGAGAACTCGTCAAGAACTTCGGGAAGGTCTTCCTTCGCAAGGTCAAGCGGGCCAGCATCGACATGTACGACTCGGAAGCCCGGCTCAACATCGACGAAATCGGGCTGATCCTCGGCTGAGCGCCGTGTGTAGACCTCGGTTCGAACGCCAGCTTGTGCGAGCGCGCCGACGAGTTCGCGCACGTACACATTCATCCCGCCCGAATCGCCACTGCCAGGTTGCGCAAGGGGGGAGGTGTGGAGCGAAAGTACCGCTAGAGATCGCATGACCCCTCCACGCTACGGGGAGAGAGCCCCCAGAAACACCTTCGGAGGTTCGATCCGCTCCAAAACTTCGATCTCGGGCGGCAAACCTCGTATTCCTCGGCGGCGTCAGCCGATGCGGGAGAGGTAGTTGGTCAGCATCCAGCACCACACCGGAGCAACGATCAGCCACGAATCAAGCCGCCGAAGGGCCGGACCGGCGGAGGTTGAGGTTGGAGCCAATGCCGAAGCCAACAACGCACCAAGAGGAGCAAGCACTGCGACAAGGGTGCCGAACACCCAACCGGCACGAGTCTCAAACGGCCCAATCTGGAAGACCGACTCCGCGAATGTCACGACCATCACTGCTGCGATTCCCGATAATGGACCTTCGAAGATGCTTTCTGCTTCCGAGCCCATCAGGTAGTCGCCCGTTTCGTAGGCACTGACGAGAATCAGCAGAACAACGAGTGCGCCCATGTCGGTGCGTCCGGTCAGTACGACCGAACCAGCTGCAAGCCCTGGAAGAATCACCGATCGAAATCCAACAAGAACGTTGCTACCAAGAACACCACTAACCACAACGAGCGTCATCGCAACGACGAGGCCAGCGCCAAATCCGATGGGACCGGCAAGAGCGGCGATCGGAACAACTGCGGCGGCCACACCACAAACAATTGGATTCGATCTTCGCCCGACATCAGCCCATGCGCGAACAGTTTGCATTGCCGCCACTGCTGCAAGAACCGAAAAGAGCGCAGCCACTGCAATTGTTCCCAACGCGCAGGCCGCGCAGGCCGCTATGAACCACAAAACACCTAAACGTGCGTGAGGGCCATCTGGCTTCGGGAAATACCCGAGTCGACCAACAATTGTCGGATGGGCTTTTGTGCCGCTCACAAGCAACCGCCAGAAACAGGCGGAAGCACTGCAATTTCGTCATCATCAGTGACGGATGCGTCACCAGTGGCGGGCTCACCGTTGCACCACACGCGACTCGTAGCCACGACCTCGGCAAACGCAGGCCCGTAACGTCGGGCAGCCTCGGCGAGGACTTCGTCGACTGTTGACCCAGGAATCACGTCTCGACTCGTACCGGCGGCTTCCCGGGCCGACGCGAACAGACGAAGAGATGCCACAGGCAAAGGTTACGTGGTCATCGACTCACCTCGGTCTCGCGGGTCGGGTACCGTCACGCCGTGACTCGCCTCCTACTTGTACGCCACGGACAATCCGAATGGAACGCCGTTGGCCGTTGGCAAGGAAAGGCCGACCCGGAACTCACCGACTTCGGCCGCCAACAGGCGTTCCATGCCGCACAGCGGATCGGCTCCGTCGACGTCATCGTTGCATCACCGCTCGTTCGCGCGTTTGAAACGGCACAAATCATCAGTTCTCAAATTGGCGTCGGCCCGATCGTGATCGATCCCGACCTCATGGAACGCGATGCCGGCGAATGGGAAGGGTTGACTCGCGGCGAGATTGAAACCGAGTGGCCGGGATACCTCGGCCACGACAAATGGCCTCCCGGATACGAACTACACGATGAATTACTTGTTCGAACCCGCGCTGCGCTCGATCGCATTCACGCCGAATACGAAGGAGCCGATGTCCTCGTGCTCACACACGGCGGCGTGATCGGAACGCTTGAAGTCCAACATTCTGAACAATGGCAACGCATGCCGAATCTCGGTGGACGCGTGTTTGTTCATCACGGTGACCGCCTCGAACTCGGCGAACGAGTTGTTCTTGTTGAGGACGACGAGATCACCATTCCCGATCAGATTTGAATGATCCGATGACCGAGCTACAACGTTCCTCGCTCCCAGTGGAGATCGTTCGGTCGCGGCGTCGGCGAAAAACGGTGCAGGCCACCATCGTCGATGGCGTCATTCGCGTTCAAGCGCCTGCTTCGATGTCGAAACGTGAACTTGATGAACATGTTCATTACCTGGTCGCTCGCCTCGAACGCCGTTATCGCTCCGAGTCGGCCGATCTCGGATCACGCGCACTGCGACTGTCGAAACGATTCTCTCTTCCCAAAGCGACATCGGTGGAGTGGGCCGACCAGCGAAGTCAATGGGGATCATGCACGCCAACCACTGGAGCGATTCGAATCTCTAATCGGCTAGCGGCGTACCCGCCATGGGTTCTTGATTATGTCATCGTCCACGAACTCGCTCATCTTGTTGAAGCAAACCACTCTCCCGCGTTCAACGCACTTGTTGCTAAGTACCCACTCGCAGAACGCGCGCGCGGCTTTCTGATGGCAATTTCGTTTGGCGAAACGGGAATTGCCCAAGATGTCGACGGAGACGCACCGGAACCAGAAGATGAAATCGATCCGCCCCTCACACTGTTTTAGAAATCAGGCCTGTCGTTTTCGACCAACGACCACACAGTGTGGATGGAAATAGCCCTTATCGAGTCGGGCAATCTGCGTTTCGAGTCCGTCCGAGGCCATAAGTGCTTCAATTTCGGCGGCTGAAGGAAAATCCATTTCATCGCCGTCAGTGATTCGCAGCACTTTGGTGGCAAGGAACTCTTGGAACTGCGCGATCTGTGCCTTGAACTTTGGCGAAGTGTCGACTTCTTTCACAACCAAAAGACCACCAGGCGAGAGCGCTTCAATGCATTCAGCGAGCAGCGCTGTTCGGGCTTCAACTGGAAGAAGGTAAAGCACGTCAGCGAAAACAATCGCGTCCCAGCCACCATCGATCATCGGCACATCACCAGATGATCGGTGTTCAAACGAAAGGTTGGCTTCACTATCGCTCAGACCGAGAACCGACTGCTTCGCGAGCGCGATCTTTTGTGCATCGATGTCAATACCTACGACGCTGCGCTCTGTAGAGGAAACTGCGAGGAACGTCGTGAATACTCCGTGACCGCAACCGACTTCGAGAATGTTTCCTGAACTCGGCACCTGAACTTCCAGCGCCTCGAAAGGGGCTGTCCACCAACGAATATTCGTGTGCATCCGTGCCGATCTCGGCAAATCTCGCCAAAGTGCAAGCGTGCGTTTTGCCGCCACCGAATGAGGTGGCTTCACACTCCCCGCCTAGGAAGATCCGCAAAAGTTCCGAGTCGAAAGCCCGAGTCTTCAATCGACGAGCGCACGGTGCTCGAACACAACGCGGTGAACTCGAGATCCCAGTTGTAGTTCCATCGGTAGCGATCGCGATCGGGGTCATCGGGTAATCCGGGATGACTTCCGATTTCGGCGCTGGCAGCGCCTGAAGAGGCCAAGAGCTCGATCGCTTGAACCATTTCAGCTGTGCCCAGCGATCCGGCTTCATCAAGACCTGTCGCTGCCCCCGTCCAGGCCCAGTGGCGTTCACGCAACTCAGCCTCGAGTTGTCGCGCAAGACGCCGGACCACAACCCCCACGGGACCCCGGGCATTCGACCGCGTCACGCGCATGGCATGAACACCGTTCGCGTCACCGAGATCAAGTAGCACTCGACTCACAGATGGCCAGAGGTGAATGTGTTGATGCGTATCAAAGTGATCGACAACAAGACCCTCGGCGGTGATGGCTTCGAGCTGAGCTGCGAACTCTCGGCGAAGATCGTCGGGATCAATTCGACGAGCTGCCGCACGGGGCAAGAATGCCTTCCAGGTTGGCCAGAAGTTTCCTCGTTTGTCGACCAGCGAAGGGACTTCACGAGCCGATAGCAACGGAGGGTCTTCACCGACTGCAGTGAAATGGGCACCCACTCCAAGACTGGAGACGTCGCGCAATTGCCTCGCCGAGGATCGAAACGCTGGCGCCACCGCTATCACAGACGTTGACGTGACGACTCCGCGAGCGTGTGCCTCGAGTATCCCTTCCGAGACTCTTGCCGTAAGGCCAAAGTCATCGGCAGAAACAATCAGAACGGGCGCTTCGTCTTCTGACGATTTCACGAGGACGCGCCGCCTCCTGAGTTCCAGGGCTGGCGCACCTCAATCGGCAATGGTTCAAGTGATTGAAGCTCACTCCGCAATTGATTCATCTCGCGAAGGATCTTGAGGATCACCGAATTCGATGACAACGTCGAAATACCGCGTGTGCGTGGGAAGTAATCAACTCCGAATTGCACAATTCTGAACCCGAGTTTCTGAGCACGAGCAAGTAACTCAACATCGATGAATGAACCCTCGCTCTGAAGTTCCACATTCTCGAGCAATGTGCGTCGTATGAGCTTGAACGCAAAGTTCATGTCACGAAGACGCAATCCAAACACCGTCTGAATCAGGTGGTTGTAGACGTAGCTGTAAACCAGACGACGAGCGCCTTCACCAGTGCGATCGAATCGATACGCGCTCACAATGTCGGCTTCGTAAATCCGAAGTAGTCGCACTGCCTTCGAAACTTCCGCCATATCGAATGGAAGATCCGCGTCTGTGTAGAGAACGATCTCGCCCTTGGCGTTTTCGAAGCCGGTCTTCAGGGTTCCGCCGAGTTTTCGATTGGTTTCGTGATGAACAACAGAGATTCGCTCGTCGGCAGCAGCCATCTCGTCGGCAATCTTGCCGGTTGCGTCAGTGGACGCGTCGTTGATGATGAGAACATCACAGCGAGCAATTTCTCCAGCTGCAATCAGCAAATCACCTGCTTCGAATGCCGCTGCGACGGCGCGTTCGATCGTCTCTTCCTCGTTCCACATTGGGTAGAAAATCGTGAGGCTTTCGAAATGCGCCATGGCCTCAGGCTACGTAGTAACCGCGCCCGAAAGCGAAGACCCATACCAGCAGCACAATTCCGCTCACCGACCACCATGCCCAGCGCCACCTTGGGCGGGTCGCAAGAATCCCGCCCAGGACCAAGAAGCACGGAAATGTCGACAAGAGGTATCTGCCTGTCCCCTGAAAATCCTTGGTGCCTACGAGTGCAATCGCAAGCATCGAGAAGCAGTAAACGCCATAGCCCCAGCCGAACTTCTTCCAGACCTGCCACGCCAAAAACAGGAAGCCGAGCACTAGCAGTCCCTGAAGTATCACGGTTACGGCGTACTGCACTTTTTCAAACGTGACGGTGTCGCCGTTGTGTAGCCAGTCCCATGTCCATCGCGGAAGATTCTTGATCTGCTGGAACCATGTGATCTTCAACCAAGTCCTTGGGCCAGAACCTTGATCCCAACCGGGAGCTCGCTGCACTTCATCAAACGCGAATGGATGGCCAAACCGAACGCCGAGATAGGTCATGTACCCAACAAGTCCGCCGACGGAAAGGAGCACTCCAGCATCGGCAGGGCGCAGTCGACGCCAGAAAATTCGCGGACGCCATCGATTGTCACCTGCTTCGATCACGTGACGTCGCCATAACGCAACCGCCACGAGTCCGATTATGAGCGCGATACCGACTGGCCGCGTTGCTGTCGCAACTGCGCCCGCAAGTCCCGCAAGGATCGGGTGATCATTCTCAAGAAGAAGAAATGCACCCACAACAGCAAAGAGAAAGAGCGCGTCGCCGTAGACCGCTCCGAAGAGATAGAAGACGTAGGGATAGATGAGGAACGTGACAAGCGCGATTCGTGCAACACGATCAGTGACGTGATTGCGGAACCACTTGAAAATCGCCAACACTGCGCCGAGACCACAAGCGATCGTTACCAATGATCCAAGCAACTTCACCGACAATGTCGTGACTGAATGAAGCCCCCACATCACACCGGGGTACGCCGGGAAATACGCGACAGCCGATTGCTTCTCTGGTCCAGCGAACCAGTAACCCGTGGTTGAAATTTGGGCGTACCAATTGCCATCGAAACGGAACCAACCGCCAAATAGGCCGGAACCCGTATACGGCGCCGCGTCAACGCCTCCGTAGGTTGCGAACGGTCCGCGAGCGCCAAACCAAACGGCGATGAAGAGCGCTACGAAAACCACCGCCCATATCGCAAGCGCATCGACCCACGGCGCCTGGCCAAGAACCCCACGGTCGGGCGCACTATCGACGTCGGCGTCAGTCGACTGCGAGGCGGAAGTCACGACGAGACGCTACCCGTGGCGTCGGCAGGGTCCGGGGAGACCGGTAACGTGTCGACTCACGCCTCTGTGGCCAAGTTGGTTAAGGCAGCGGACTTTTAATCCGACGATCGTGGGTTCGACCCCCACCGGAGGCACGAGAAAACGAACGAAGCGCCCACCGCAAGGTGGGCGCTTCGTCATTCAGGACTATCGAAAGAACTGGCTTATGCCGCTGGGGCCTTACCCGTACGAGCGGCCACAAGCAGAGCGTTCCACTGATCTTCAGTGATTTCGCCGCTCGTGCGGTAAACGACTTTGCCTTGTGCGTCGGTCACGATGAAGTAAGGGAAACCCGAGACGCCGAGGGCAGCTCCGGCTTGGCCCTGCTTGTCATCAACAATCGTCGGGACGCTCCACTTTTCACGTCGCAACCAATCGGCCGCAGGAAAGTTGCCCTTAGCTGGATCGTTCGATGTTGCAACAGTGACCAGTTCGACATCGGCAGGCATGCCGTCCTTATCAAGCCATTTCTGAACACGCGGCACTTCGGCCTGGCAATGTGAGCACCAATGCGCGACGACCATGATGATCTGCGGCTTACCGTCGGCAGAAATGGTGAGCTGCTTGCCGTCGAACTGCTGGCCGGTCACCGACGGAACCACTGTTCCGACCATCGGATCGGCACCGCTATCGGGCTTCGGAGTCAGCGCTGTTCCAGACACCGCAACCTGGCCGTAATCGAGTTTGCCTGAAGGAACAACGGTGCCGCCGCTCGGAGAAGCACTCCCACCAGAGGAACTCGTTCCGCGACCAGCGACGATTGCGACGATACCGACGGCGATCACGACTCCAACGACGACGATCCAAATCCATGCGGTGGACTTTCCTTTGCCCGCATTCGACGCAGCACGAACACGCTGCGATGCGGACTTGGATTTTCCTGGACGATTACTCACGCAGAAACCTCTACTTCTTCGGCGATGTCGATCTCGACATCGGACGGATCACTTACAAACAACAGCGCAATCATGAACACCGCGGCAGAAAGTGCCATGAATGGAAGCGTAACGAAATCGAATTCGTTCACGTACTTCAATGTGCATGGCACGGCGGCGGTGCAGAACGAGGTGCCAGAAGGCGGTGGGAACCACTGAATCCATGAGTGATAAGCGGAAATCACCACGCCGACGCACAGCACCGGAATGGCATACACCTTGATTGTTGCGTCTCGACGCCACGCGGCAATTCCGAGAATGACGGACCATGGGTACAAACAGATGCGCTGATACCAACACAGTTCGCAGGGCACATACCCCTGCACCTTTGAGTAGTAAAGCGACCCTGCGGTGGTCACGAGAGCAATGACCCATGCCAGCGGAAGCGCAACGTTGCCCAACTGCGCTCGTGCCTCGGCAAACGCGTCAGGATTCCCGAAACGGCGAACGAGTGCCCCGATGACGATGGCTGCAGCACCTGCCCAACAAGCAAGAGCGAGCACTGCGTAGAAGAACGAGAAGGACTGAACATTCATGCCCCCCCATCCTCGCAGAATCCGAGCCCTTCTCCAACGCGGTCGCTTGTCGCCCAGCCCAGCCCAGCCACCAAATCACAGGACTGAGGTGTCGGAGAGCCCGTAGGCTCGCGCCATGAGTTCCTCGCCCTCCGGCACCACCGTCATCGCGGCCGTCGACTTTTCCGATCATGGGGAGCAAATCGTCCAAGAAGGACTGCTCCTGGCCCGTGCTGCCGGGTCTTCGTTGCATTTGGTGCATGTCGCTGCCGGCGAACCCGTCTTGGCTGGCTACGACAAAGAAGACATCAGCTCCTTCACCCGTTCCGCACGCGCCGGCGAACTCACCGATGAGCACCGCAAAGTAAGAGAACTGGCAGAAACGCTCACCAACTCCACTGGGGTCGAAGTTCATCCCCTGGTGATCATGGGGCCCGCGTCAGAAACGCTGCTCACCGCCATCGACGAACTCAACGCTTCGCATATCGTCCTGGGCACGCACGGCCACGGCGGAATGCACCACCTCATGTTTGGCAGTGTGGCCCAAGAACTCGTGCGTCGTAGCAACGTTCCAGTCCTTCTCGTGCCCGTCGTCAAGCGATAACGATCGAACAGGAATTCAGCATGGGGAAAATTGTTGTTGGCGTCGATGGTTCGGATGGTTCCCGCGAAGCCCTTAAGTGGGCATTCGCCGAAGCAACTCTTCGCGGCGCTGCGCTCGAAGTCGTCACCGTTTGGCAATATCCAATTACTGCGTCATTGCCAACGTTCGGAGCAATGACGACGCCTGACGATTTCGAAACCGACGCCCGGTCAACACTCCTCGCAATCTTGGCTGACGAAGGAATCACTGCAGCCGCTCCTATGCCGGTGAGCACATTGGTTGCCGAAGGAAACGCCGCTCGCGCACTTCTCGATGCTGCCAGCGACGCCGACCTTCTCGTTGTGGGCTCAAGGGGTCATGGCGGATTCACCGGCGTTCTCGTTGGCTCAATCAGCCAACAATGCGTGCACCACGCAACCTGCCCGGTCGTGGTCGTCCACCCAAACTGACGAAGAAGCCTGAACGCTGACCATGGAAACAACGATTCAAGGCTTGAGCAGCAATGACGTCGCACAGCGGATCAGTGACGGCCGTAGCAATGACGTTCCGAATCCGACGAGTCGAACTATCAGCCAGATCATCAAGGCAAATGTTTTCACGCCTTTCAATCTCCTACTCGGCATTTTGCTCGTCATCATCCTTGCGGTCGGCGAGTACCGCGACGGGTTGTTCGGTTTTGTTCTTGTGGGGAATGCACTCATCGGCATTGTTCAGGAGATTCGGTCCAAACGATCACTTGATGCACTCGCAGTTCTCAATGCTCCACAATCGACCGTCCGAAGAGATGGAGTCGACAAAACCATTGCTTCAAAAGATGTCGTTCTCGACGAGATCATCGTGCTCATGCTTGGCGATCAAATCGTTGTCGATGGCGAGGTGCTTGAAAGCTCAAACCTCGAAATAGACGAGTCTCTACTGACCGGCGAAGCCGAATCGGTCGATAAAGCCAAGAGCGACACAGTGATGTCAGGCAGTTTCGTTGTTGCCGGAAACGGCATCATGCGAGCCACCGCGGTAGGTGCCGATTCCTACGCATTCCGACTTTCGAGCGAGGCTCGACGCTTCTCATTAGTGAAGAGCGAACTCCGAACGGGCATCAATCGAGTCATCGCCATCGTCGGCTGGATGATGATTCCGGTTGCTCTCATGCTCATCAGTTCTCAACTGGCAACGCATGACGGATTCGTTGCTGCAGTTCAAGGCTCGGTCGCTGGCCTGGTCGCAATGGTGCCCGAGGGTCTTGTTCTTCTTACAAGCATCGCTTTTGCCGTCGGCGCCACTCGATTGGCAAGCAAAAAAGTTCTGACCCAGGAACTCGCTGCAATCGAAGGCCTCGCTCGTGTCGACACGATCTGCCTCGACAAGACAGGAACCCTTACCGAGGGCTCACTCTCCCTTTCCACCGTTGAGCACCTCGGCAACCAAGCCGCTTCAACCGTTGACCTCGCGCTGGTTCTCGCAGCCATCGGAGCGACTGACAATCACCCCAATCCGAGTCTTGCCGCAATTGTTGCCAAGTATCCCGATGGCCCGGGATGGACGCTTTCCGATTCGATTGCGTTTTCCTCTGCCCGGAAATGGAGCGCCGCACAGTTCGCTGAACATGGTTCCTGGTATCTCGGTGCCCCCGACATTCTTCTTGACCAAGCTGTCTCAAGCGCCACTCTTGATTCCGCCCGCACACGAATGGAGCACTACGCGAGCCAGGGCCAGCGTGTGCTCTTACTTGCAGCATCCTCGTCGGGGCTGAACGGTGAAATTCTTCCGAACGGACTCGAGCCAATCGCTCTTGTCGTTCTCGATGAGCAACTTCGCGAAGCCGCACCGCAAACAATCGCGTATTTCGGCGATCAAGGTGTCGCCGTCAAGGTCATTTCAGGAGATAGCCCCGTCACGGTTGGTGCTGTCGCAACGCGATGCGGTGTTCCCGGAGCCGACGAACCAATTGATGCGCGTACCCTCCCTGAAGATCAAGACGCACTCGCTGATGTTCTCGAGAAGCATTCAGTATTCGGACGAGTCACGCCTCAACAAAAGCGCGCAATGGTGCACGCATTGCAATCTCGTGGCCACGTTGTTGCGATGACCGGTGACGGAGTTAACGACACACTCGCGCTTAAAGACGCCGACGTTGGCGTCGCTATGGGTTCAGGTTCTGCGGCCGCACGTGCCGTTGCCCGTTTCGTGCTTCTCGACAATGACTTCGCTGTCTTTCCTTCAGTCGTGAATGAAGGACGCCGAGTCATTGCCAACGTTGAACGCGTTGCCAATCTCTTCCTCACAAAGACGTTCTATGCAGTAGTACTCGCGATCGTGGTTGGCCTTGGGCGGTTCCCCTTTCCCTTTCTTCCGCGCCACTTCACCATCATCTCGGCACTCACTATTGGTATCCCTGGGTTCATCCTTGCGTTGTCACAAAACAATCGCAGAGCGATGTCGGGTTTCCTCCGCCGAGTTCTGCGATTTGCCATACCGGCCGGTGTGATTGCCGCAATTGCAACCCTCGTTGCTTATCTCATTGTGCGAAATGCCGACGTGCCACTGGACCAATCACGGACAGTCGCTGTCATCACGCTGTTCACGATTGCCATTTGGGTTCTAGCGATTCTTTGTCGCCCGATGTCCTGGTGGAAATATCTGCTCATCATCGCCATGGTGACTGCCTTCGTCGGCGCTCTTGCCATACCTGAGATGCGGAACTACTTCGACCTTCCACTTCCCGACACACGCGATATTGCGAGTGCGATCGGTATCGGTGTGATTGCAGCAGCCATCATCGAAGTTGGATGGCGGATGACCGACTGGTCGCTTCCTCAGCCGACATCAACTGACTAGTGGCCAGTGTGACCAAATCCGCCGTCACCGCGCTCTGATTCACCAAGGTGATCGAAGTCGTCAACGGGTTGCAGAACTACATGTTCGACTCTTTGCACCACGAGTTGCGCAATCCGCTCACCACGCTTGATTTCGAATGGTTCGGCGGGATCGGTATTAATCAGCAACACTTTCAGTTCACCGCGGTAACCGCTATCGATGAGCCCTGGCGTATTGAGACAGGTCACTCCGTGTTTCAGAGCCAAGCCACTGCGCGGCTGGATAAACCCAGCGTGACCTTCAGGAATTGCAATCGCAAGACCAGTAGCAACAAGCGCCCTCCCGCCGGCTGGAAACAAAACCACGTTTTCGCGCGCCACGAGATCGAGCCCGGCATCGCCCACTCGGGCATAGGACGGCAGCTCTAAATCGGGGTCAAGACGCATCACCGGAACTTCAAGCACCTGTGAATCGTAGGACGGTGCGTAGGATCCGGTCATGCTCGCTTGGATCGATCTCGAAATGACCGGCCTCGACACCTCCAAAAACGTGATTGTCGAGATCGCAACACTCCTCACCGACGACTCGCTTGAGATCATCGCCGAGGGTCCTGATCTCGTGATCTATCAACCGCCCGAAGCCATGGCGCTTATGGATGAAGTCGTCGTCGGTATGCATACTCGCAGCGGCTTACTTCCTGCGATCGAGGCGTCCACTGTCAGTCTTCAAGAAGCCAACGATGCGACCATGGCCTTCCTGCGCGAACACATCGCCGAGCCCCGCACCGTCCCATTGTGCGGAAACTCCATCGGCACTGATCGACGGTTCTTGGCCACCTACATGCCAGAAATCGAAGAATTTCTGCATTACCGATCGGTTGATGTTTCGACCCTGAAAGAACTCATCAAGCGCTGGAACCCGACGCTGCTTAAGGGAGCTCCCCGAAAAGCCGAAGGACACCGTGCTCTTGATGACATACGGGAAAGTGTTTATGAACTTCGCTACTACCGCGACACGTTCTGTCTCCTTGCTCCCGAAGAAACGGCGTCGGAAGCGTAACGAGCCCTAAACCTCGGCAACTGAAGGCCACGGCCTCGGGTAGCGGTAGTGTCGGTTCTTCATGGGGGAAGCGCACGATCACAGCGGACATGCACATGGTGCTGAGGCGCCTCGCGTGTTGCGTCAGGAACAAGAAGACGCGTCCACCGAAATCACTGAAGTCGCTCGCGGCATTCTTCGACTGCAACTTCCGACCGACTTCACCGGCCTCGGACACGTCAACACCTACGCCATCGAAGATTCACGCGGCTTCACGTTGGTCGATCCCGGCCTACCAAGCGATGAATCTTGGGCTGCGCTTCAAGACCGCATGCGTGACGCAAATATTCCACTGGCGCGAGTGCACACCGTGTACATCACTCATTCACATCCCGATCACTTCGGTGGAGCGCATCGACTTGTCGAGTCCAGCAACGCCGACATCCTGACTTCCACAATGTTTCGCAAGTGGACCGACCTTCTTGATCTCAACGAAACGCCCCTTGAACCGCTTGATCCAGCCGACGCCAGCGAGGCCGGAACAATCCTCGATGCCATTGGTTCGACCGATGAAGCCGAGATGGAACAGTCGTTCCCAGGGTTCAAGGCATTTCGTGACCGCATCCGTGCGGCAATCGCCGATGGCCGTATTGAAGAAGTGTCATGGATGAAAGCACCACGCCCGACAATCGTTGTCGACGATGCCCAACGAGTTCGTATGGGCGACCGCGACTGGGTCGCAGTCTTCACTCCCGGACACACCCACGATCACCTGTGCATGTGGAACCCCGAAGACGGGGTGCTGCTTTCGGGTGACCATGTGTTGCCCACGATCACCCCGCATATTGCTGGCTTCATGGGCGGCGACCCGCTGTCGAACTACCTGCAGAACCTTGACAAAGTTGCCCAGCTTGAGGGAATCACCACGGTGCTTCCCGCTCATGGTCATCCATTCGCTGACCTTTCTGGTCGCTGCGACGCAATTAAGGATCATCACGCCTCGCGCTTGCAACTACTTGTTGACGCGAGCATGGAAGCCGGTTGGGCTCCGATCACAAAGTGGTCCGAATTCTTGTTCTCGCCGCGAAGTCGAGGGCCAATGGCTGATAGCGAAACCTACGCCCACCTCGAAAACCTCCGTCTGGCCGGCAAAGCAGAGCGCCGTCCTGCCGATGAAGGTTTCGAGTACCGCGTCGAGTCCTGAAACAAATGACCGCACCGGTTTCTGCAAAAGAACTTTTCCAGAGTCGTTCAGTCAAGCCATTCCTCTTGGCGTCGGTCGCTTCAACGATGGCGACGATGATTCAGATCACCGCTCTAGGCAAACAGATCTACGACATGACCGGACGCGATCTCGACCTTGGCCTTCTTGGGCTTGCCGAATTCGCGCCAGCATTTCTTCTGATGACCGTCACCGGTTCCTTTGCCGACCGATACGACCGCCGCCATATCGCGTCGATCGGTCTCATTGTCGAGGTCATCACCACCGGCATGTTGGCCTGGTACATCTCGACCAGCCCAACCGACACAACGCCGATCTTTGCCATCGTGATCGCATTTGGAATCGGGCGTGCGTTTGTTAGCCCAGCGACACGATCGATGCCTGCCGATATCGCGCCTGACGGCGGTCTCCCTCGGCTTATCGCGTTTCACGTTGGCGGATGGCAGGCCAGCGCGATTATCGGACCAGTACTCGCGGGCTTCCTGTTTGTCGGCTCACCTTCTTGGCCGTTCATCGCCTGCATGATCCTGACCGCCGCTGGAGCCGTGCTCATTCAGTTCGCCAAGCCTCGCCATGATCGTGTTGCACCGGGGTTTTCACTTGCCGGCGGACAAGACGCGTCAGTTATTGCACTTGGTGACGAAATGCGTCCGGCAGAAATGCTCGATGTCCTCGGCGAGCAGAACGCTGAACATATCGCTCATGGTTCGACGACCCCGTCAGCAACTTCTGATCTTGAAACGAAGAAGAAGCGCTCATTCCATGAAGCCTTCGAAGGGTTCCGGGTCATTCGCCGCAATCCCGCATTGCTTGGCGCAATTTCACTTGATCTCTTTGCAGTGTTGTTCGGTGGTGCTGTTGCACTGCTTCCTGCAATCGCCGAAACCCGTTTACATGTGAACGCTGTCGGACTCGGTTGGCTCAGAGCCGCAGGCGGTATCGGAGCAGCCGTCATCACGATTCTGCTCAGCATCAAACCGATCCAACGTCGCACTGGCCCGGTCATGTTCATCGCCGTCGGCATTTTCGGTTTGTTCACCATCACGCTTGGCCTCACCCACAGTTTCGCGATCGCGTTTCTGAGCGTCATGCTGTTGAGCGCCGCCGATTCGGTCAGCGTGTACATCCGCAGCACATTGGTTCCTCTCGTAACGCCTTCTTCAGCTCGTGGCCGCGTAATGGCCGTCGAAGGCGTGTTCATTGGAGCTTCGAACGAACTCGGCGCGTTTGAATCCGGTGTTGCTGGTCAGCTACTCGGAACAGGTCGAGCCGTCGTTCTCGGTGGCGTTGCCACAATCGGTGTCGTCGTTGCCTGGATCGTTTTGTTCCCGGTCTTGTGGCGCTACGACCGATTCCCCGATCACCCACCGGACTAACGAACGAATCAGTTCGGTTTGATCGTCGACCAAACGCTGCGCGCGCCGTCGCCTTCGACCTTGCCTTCTTGCGCCAGCTTTCGCAGATGCGCATGCACCGAGCGTTTCGCCATCGGGATCAGCACCGGGTCAAGATCGACATAAGCAGCTTCAACAAGTTGCCCAATTCGTGCACTTCCCATTTCGATCATCAGGTCGTGCAATTGCGCTTCACGTTCAAGCCGATGTGCGACATACCAGTCGATCACCGCATTTGGATCGGTAATGACGTGCCCGTGAGCCGGAGCAATCGCCAACGGGGCCAGTGCTCGGACCTTGGCCAATGACTCGAGATAGGCACCCATATCACCATCGGGTGGCGTAATCACCACGGTCGATCCCTGCATGATGTGATCGCCGGAGAACAACAGACGTTCGCCTTCAAGGAAGAAACACAGATGATTGCCGGCATGACCCGGCGTGTGCACTGCGGTGAGCGTGAACTCATCGGCCGTGAGTTGGTCGCCATCACGAAGTCGCTGGTCAGTCTTGAGGCCATTGCGGTTACTCCAGGCCATGACCTTTGCACCGGTCTCAGCCTTCAATGCAGGAACACCCGGCGAGTGGTCAGGATGAGTGTGGGTACAGATGATCCAACGAATACGACCTTCGGCCGCTCGGAGAATCGCCGCCGTGTGTGCTGCATCTTCCGGACCGGGATCGATAACCACTACCTCGTCATTTCCAACGAGATACGTGTTAGTTCCCGGGCCGGTCATATGGCTCGGATTGTTCGCCGTGATGCGTTGAACGAGTGGCGAAATTCTTTGCGGCACGTCATGAATCAACCGCGGTTCGGGGGAGAAGGTATCAGTCATTCACTGGCCCTAGTTCGATCGACGCGTTCGGTGGAGAATGCGCAGGCGTGACATCGCCAACCCATTCCACCTCAACGACATCACGACGACCACGAGCGAAACCGACCAGTGACGCCATGCGGGTCCACCGACGGACGAGACGACGCGCAACTGGACGTCGGAGTGGCCCGATAAGCAACAGAAGACCAATCGTGCCCGAGATGAATCCGGGCACAATGCACAACACACCGGCGATCGCCAACACTGCTCCGTCGAGCATTTCGTCGCCTGGGAGTTCGCCGCGATTGGCCGCAAGTCGAGTTCGGCGCATCACGCCGATCCCTTCGCGTTTGACGAGCCAGGCACCGAATGCGCTCATGGCGATAAGCAGCGCAATCGTTGGGAAGATGCCGATCGCGTCGGCCACGAAAATGACAACACCCAGCTCGATGAGCGGGAAGACAACAAACACGAGGAACAGAGTCAGTGCCACAACGTCAGCGTATCGGTGAGGATCTCGGGAAGGCCGTCGCGTCCTGAACACTTGACCGCAAAAATGCCCCAGCGCCGGGTCGGAAAAACCGAACCCGACGCTGGGTCTGCAGCGAGCATTGGTCCCCCCGAACCAACGTCGCAGGCCTTTCAGACCGCGTGCGGTGTCAGCAGGGCCTTTCGTTCAAGTTCATTGAGTCCACCCCAGATGCCGTGCGGTTCACGGATCGACAGGGCGTAGTCAAGACAATCTGTTTGCACCGAGCATTGGGTGCAAATCTCTTTGGCTCGGTTCTCGCGCTGAAGCTTGTCTTCCTTGCGCTCGAATTGTGAGGGCGGGAAGAACACCACGGCCTGTGGTCCCCGACATTCCGCCTTCATCTGCCACTCAACTTCAATACGCTGAATACTCATTGCAGAACTGCCTCCCTACTCCGGATGGCGAACGTACAACCGGGCTCGCCTCCATTGCAAGAAAAAATGCGACGAATGTCACATCCCGCTCAATGAGATGGGAAGGCTGTCAGTCAGCAGCCTGCTCATCCTCTGGCGTCACTGCCGTTTCAGTGGGAGATTCGTTCTGCCCCTTGGGATCGGAGCTTCCGGAGCGATCGCGGTAGTCCTTGGCCCCACCCGTTTCGGGCTCGACCTCGAGCACCAAGCCATCGATGCTCACCACCCGGACTCGGTCGAGTTCCTCGATTGGAGTGGAGCGATTGGTCGATGCTCGCCAAAGGGCCTCTCGGATCTGGACAACGCCATCGGGGTTGATTCCGGTGACGGCCCGACCCATTTCGCCGATCATCCATTCACGCCCAATCGTTGGCGTCGAAAAACGCGTGCGAACCATCGATGGCATTCCACCAAGGAAGGTGAGTGCAATACCCAAGATCGCAACAAGCAACGTGATCCACGACATCGACATGCCGTCGTACACGGTGAATGAAAACACCACGAACAACAACATTCCGATACCGGTCCAGACCCTTGGCACCCCTGTTTGCACATCAATCGCGAATGCAAAGATCGAAACAGCGAGCAGTACAAACGCCCACCAATGCGTCGGTAACACCCACATTCCATATCCGGAAAGAATGAACGCTCCCGCGCCGACGACGCCGGCAACACCAACTCCAGCAGTGAAGAGTTCGAAGATGATGAGCGCAAGACCAACAGTGATCAGCAAGTACGCCACTGCGGGACTGGCCACCGTATGCATGAGATTCGACACGAGCGAGAGTTGACCGAAACGCACTTGCGTCATCGGCTCCCGTCGCGTTTCTCCATTCTCCGCAGTGACCTCGCGAGTCGCGATGCCGGGCAGATTCACAAGAAAATCACCGATTGTTGGTGCTGCAACCGTTGTCACGCCAAGATCTGCAGCTTCTTGCGCATTCACAGTTTTGTCCGTGATGGGAGCAAGTCGTTTGGTATCCAAACCGGAAACCACGGGTTGGCCAGCATCACCAAGACGTGAACCTGGAGCCATACCAACCTGATCAGCAGCGCCCACGAGCTGCGCAGGCAAACCAGTGAGATGTGAACCCGAGGGACCAACCCAAACATCAATCGGAACTGGTGAAGCAAGCATCGCGTTCAACAACGCTTCAAACGTTGCGTCATCGACGACGACACCGTTCGAATCGGTTTGGAGAATGAGTGCGAGCGCGCCTTCGGTGATCGCGTCATCGATTGAAGAACGAATGAAATCCACCATCACAGGATCAAGAAGACCGCTGACCTTCACAACCGCGACAAAGCCATCGGGGCTGCCCTCATTGATGATCGTTGTTGTCGTTTCGGCAGATACGGGGCTCGTCATCGCACTCACGGCAAACCCGATAACACCGATCATCAGTGCCACGACAGCGGTGATGGCGGCAGCGGTGGGTAGTCTGCGCATGTCGAGCCTCCGAGGGGAAAATGGACCCTGCACGATTATTCGCAGCATCACGGGTCCTCATCGTGGCCGGGAAGGGAGGCGTGGGCAAAAGCACCATGTCCGCGGCCCTGGCCCGGACCGCCGCCCGCGCCGGCATTTCCACCCTTCTCATCCGTCTGACCCCCGGCGGACCCATCAGCCGCCTCTTTGCCCAGCCCGAGCTCACGACCCTCGAACAGACCCTCCATGTCGGCGGCGGACCAGACGGAGATGCTGATGTCCGGGGCCGTCTGGTGACCCCTGACAAGGCGCTGGCGGAATATCTCGCCGATCACGGTCTGGCCCGTATCACTCGGCGACTGGCGTCCACCGGCGCCATCGACGTGGTCACCACCGCCGCCCCCGGCATTCGCGATCTTCTCGTACTGGGTCGGGTCAAGGCTATGGAAACGGGAAAGGCCGCCGACCTCATTGTCCTCGATGCTCCCGCCGCAGGCCATGCGGTCTCGTTCCTGCAATCACCGACTGGTCTGCGCCGCGCCGTGGGGGCAGGCCCTATCGCCACTCAGGCCGACGATGTGCTGGCGATGTTGGCCGACCCTGAGCGGTGCCGGGTGATGCTCGTGACGTTGGCAGAGGAAACCCCGGTGAACGAAGTGGTCGAAACCGCGTTCGCCCTTGAAGACGAAATCGGCGTCGCACTCGGGCCGGTGATTGTGAACGGTCTGGTCGATGTTCCCCAAGGGCTCGATGGAGACCTTGACGCCCTTCTCGCCACGAACGCTCCGGAACTTTCAACAAACGATGTTGCGGCGTTGCGCGATGCCGCCGCGTTCCGCATGCGCTGGGCTTCACGTCAACGAGAACAGCTAGCGCGACTTTCAGACAGCCTGCCTCTCGCCCAACTCACGACACCTCAACTCTTTACTTCGGCACCAGGACCGCGAGAACTCGAAATATTGGCGGATTCGCTCACGATTGGAATAAACAAACTCACCGAGGATGCCGCATGAACTCACTTGCGGCGCTTCTTCACGAACGTTCCGTCATCGTGTGCGTCGGTGCTGGTGGCGTAGGAAAAACCACAACTGCAGCGGCCCTTGCACTAGAAGCAGCAAACCGTGGACGGCGTGTTTGTGTAGTCACGATCGACCCCGCACGAAGGCTTTCCGATGCGATGGGTTTCGGCGCCGATGCTCCGCTAGGTAACGAACCACAACGAGTTGATGTCGCAGTCAACGGCGAGTTGTGGGCGGTCATGCTCGATACATCAACCACGTTCGATGCCCTCATACGCACCTACGCACTCAACGACGAACAAGCAAACACCATCCTCACCAACGATTTCTTCCGGAATATCGCTGATTCAATGTCGGGCGCGCACGAATACATGGCGATGGAGAAGTTGTACGAACTCCACAACGACGACCGTTTCGATCTCGTGATCGTCGACACTCCCCCGACAAGCAACGCCATCGATTTCCTCGAAGCCCCCGATCGGATCACGGACTTTCTCGATCACCGCCTCTACAAAGTGCTCGTTGCCCCAAGTGGGAGTTTCGCTCGAGTCGTGAACTTCGCAGCGCAAAGTTTTCTTCGCGTTGTTGCTCGTATCGTCAGCGCGTCGGTCGTCGATGACGCCATCGAGTTCTTCGCCACGTTCGATGGAATGGAAGAAGGATTCCGCGACCGCGCTGTCGCAGTTCACAATCTCCTCATTGCCGACTCCACATCGTTTGTTCTTGTAACTGTTCCCCGCAACGACACAATCGATGACGCCACCATTTTCGTTGAGAAACTGGCCGAAGCTGACATCAACGTGGAAGCACTCGTCGTCAATCGCGTACACCCCCGCTTCGGCACGAATGAGTTGCACGGTCTCGCCCAAGGCCCGCTTGCACCTTTCATCACGGTGCTGCACGAATCGCAACAGGTCGCTGCGGGTGAACAGAACGTGCTTGAGACACTCACACGGACCCTGACCAATGGCGTGGTCGTGAACATCCCCTTCCTCGATGCCGACGTTCACGACCTTGAAGGCCTCGGCCGCCTCTCTCGCTGGTTGACCCCAACCTGACCGACTCCAAAGAACCGGAGCGCCGATGGTTGGGCGGGCCCGGTGCCAGCCGGTACTGTCTGCGACGTGCCCACCATCCTTCTCGCCACCGATGCCGACTGGATTCTCGAAGAGGTCGATGCCTCCCTCGCCGACGCGTCGACGAACGTGTACCGAGTGCGAGCAGGCATTGACGTGCTCGAGGCGATCACCCAGTTGAACCCCGATCTCGTCATCATCGATGAACAGATCGGCAACATGGGCGGAATCGCCACATGCATGGCCATTCGAAACGCTGAAGGCATGGACGCCATCCCGATCACCGCGGTGCTCATGCTGCTCGATCGGGCTCATGACGTGTTCCAGGTGCAGCGTTGCGATGCCGACGGTTACCTCGTCAAGCCACTTGATTCGCTGCGTATACGCAAGGCCGCCGATGCGCTTCTGGCCGGCGAGTCCTACGCCGACCCGATCAATCTCGCGTCGGGCGATGCCGCTGGTCTGGCCTTTCAAGGCTGATATCCGGCTTTCATTGCCACCGAGGTCGTCCGATAGGGTGACCTCTCCTTACGGGCTGTAGCGCAGCTTGGTAGCGCGCTTCGTTCGGGACGAAGAGGTCGTGGGTTCGAATCCCGCCAGCCCGACCACATGTGAAAGGACCCCAACTTTTTGTTGGGGTCCTTTTCGAATCAATGAGTCACCGAGGACCGATCGAACAATCAGCCCCGACGGGCAAGCAACTCTTCAGCGATCTGCACCGCATTAAGCGCTGCCCCCTTACGCAAATTGTCGCCAGAAAGAAAAAGCGCCAGACCGTGTTCCACGGTGCGGTCAGTGCGGATGCGGCCCACGAAGGTGGGGTCGACACCAGCGGCCATTAGCGGGGTGGGGATGTCGGCCAGTTCAACGCCCGCGGCCTTCACTAACAAACGACGCGCATCTTCAGGGGTAATAGCGTTCGCGAATGATGCGGAGATCGAAAGCGAATGTCCGGTGTACACCGGAACACGCACACACGTAACGGTCACCTCAAGATCCGGAAGTTCAAGAATCTTGCGCGATTCGTTGCGAAGCTTCTGCTCTTCATCGGTTTCGCCGCGACCATCGTCGACAAGCTTCCCGGCGAACGGAATCACGTTGTAAGCGATGGGGGCAGGAAACTTGTCGGGCGTCGGAAGGTCAATCGCTGAACCCGAAATCGCAAGTGCAGGCGCCGAGTCGCCGATCTTCCTGATCTGTTCATCCAGCTCTGAAGTCCCAGCTAATCCTGCACCCGAAACGGCCTGAAAGGTCGTCACTGTGAGCGTGCGCAAGCCCGCTTCGAGGTCGAGGGGCTTGAGCACCGGCATTGCGACCATGGTCGTGCAATTCGGATTGGCGACAATGTTTTTCGGGATGGAATCGAGTGCGTGCGCGTTGACCTCGGGCACCACCAACGGAACATCCGGATCCATGCGCCATGCCGAAGAGTTGTCGACAACAATCGCACCCGACTCAGCGACTCGTGGAGCCAGAGTTAACGAGGTGCTGCCGCCAGCGGAGAACAACACGATGTCGAGGCCGGAGTAGTCAGAAGTATCGGCATCTTCGACCGCGATTTCGTGGTCGCCCCAAGAAATAAGCCGACCCGCAGAACGGGCAGATGCAAAGAGACGAAGTTCAGAAACGGGGAACTGACGCTCCGCCAAGATGGCGCGCATCACGCCACCCACCTGACCTGTTGCTCCAACAATTCCGATACGCATAAGGGGAGAAACCATAGCGGTCGCCCCCAGCGAGGCCACCAACATATTTCCGCACCACCGTCAGAGCCCAGAATCAGGCCCCGAACAAGCGCTACAGGCGCTCAATCGACGTAGACGGGCCCATCGGCCAAGCCGAAAGCATCGTGCAAAGAAACCACCGCTCGCTCAATGTCGGCTTCGGCCACAACGCAGCTCACACGGATCGCCGACGTGGCAATCATCTCGATATTGATGTTGTTCGCAGCCAACGTTTCAAACACCGTCGCCGCAACTCCCGGGTGCGACTTCATGCCCGCGCCAACAACGCTGACTCGCGCAATGGCAGGGTCGCCGGTCACGTGAGTTGCGCCAATATCGGCCGTGTGCTCTTCACAGATCGAAATTGCGGCGTCGAGTTCACTGTGCGGGACAGTGAAGGAAATGTCGGTTACTCCTCGATCTGACGTGTTCTGCACGATCAGATCGACGTTGATGTTTGCATCGGCGAGCGCGCGAAACATCAGGGCGGCGATGCCAGGCCGATCAGCGGCACCACCGACTGTGACTTTCGCTTCATCGGCATCGTGCACAACTGCCGAAACAATTGCTTGTTCCATGGTCTCGTCCTCCTGGGTGACGATCGTTCCGATTTCCCACGTAAAGGCTGAACGCACATGAAGATCAACACCGTGGGTACGGGCGAACTCAACAGAGCGCATCGCTGGTTTGGGACAACCATTTGCCGTCATCTCGAGCAATTCATCGAAACTGATTTTTTCCATTTTGCGCGCGTTCGCCACGATCCTCGGATCGGTGGTGAACACTCCGGTGACGTCGGTATAGAGCTCACATGAATCGGCACCAAGCGCGTGAGCGAGCGCAACCGCAGTTGTATCTGAACCACCGCGACCGAGAAATGTGACATTGGATTCGGGCGAAACACCCTGCGCGCCACCAACTACCGCAACGCGACCAGCGGCCAATGCCTCGATAACCCGAGCGGGCTTGACGTCGACGATTTTTGCGTTGCGGTGTGTGGAGTCAGTGAGAAATCCGGCTTGTGAGCCAGTAAATGATTCAGCCTCGATACCCGTATCGGCGATCGCCATACATAACAACGCCATCGCCTTGCGCTCGCCTGCCGTGACGAGCATGTCCATCTCGCGACCGGGGCGGGTATCGGACACCTCGGCGGCAATGCGCAGCAGGTCATCGGTTTCCTTGCCCATGGCCGAAATCACCACCACGACCTGATTGCCCTCTCGCACCGTGCGCGCCACATGGCCAGCGACAGCGCGCATGCGCTCGGGATCGCCGACCGAGGTGCCACCGAACTTTTGAACAAGGAGAGCCACGAACTGCAACGCTACCGGCCGCCCCGACCTGATCCCGAATCACTTGTAGGTTCTCCAACCATGGCTCGCACCTCGGACCGCCGACAGCAACAGTTAGCCCGCCAAAAGGCGCAGGCTGCGTCAACGGCCCGCCAACGAAAAGATCGCCGACGCAAGCAGGTAGCCGCTGGTGCAATTGCCGTCATTGTGGTGCTCTCGACACTTGGCGCCTTCCTCGGTTCGCGTTCTTCGTCGAAGCCGACAACAACGACTGTTCCGACGTCAACCACGATGCCCACGAGTGGCATCACCCCGCCGGCAGCGGCACTCGGCGCCACGCTCACTGGCGCCACGCCCTGTCCCGCTGAAGATGGTTCGTCGGCACGAACGACATCGTTCGCTTCAGCCCCATCGATGTGCATCGAGACTGACCACTTCTACACCGCGACCATTACGACCTCGAAAGGTCCGATGACGGTGCAACTCAACCCACGAGTTTCTCCACAAACGGTCAATACCTTCGTCGTACTCTCCCGCTATCACTATTACGACGGCCAACCGATAACTGACATTCGCACGCGCGCATCATTCACTATTGGCATGGCGTTCTCTGGCGGCACCAATCAACCTGGGTTTGCCATTCCTGGTGAGATCCCCGCAAAGGGAACCGTCTTCACGCCCGGCGCACTCTCCATGACCCCCGCTTCGACGTCCGGTGGCATCGGCGGACAACTCGTCGTTGCCACCTTTGATCAAGCCCCCGATAACGATCAACAGGTCACACCGCTCGGAATCATGCTCAGTGGTGACACGACAATTGCTGCCATCAACACATTGGCCAGCCAGTCCGGAAAACCCACATCATTGGTAACGATCCAATCGATCAGCATCGTCCGCAGTGGAGCAATCCCCAGCTAACAAACGCCCGCGATGGCTCTCATGGTCAGAGCCTTGCTAGCGTCGCCGCCCGATGGGAACCGCGAAGCGTGAACGCCAAAAGGCCGGCCACAAAGCCCGCCTCAATGTTGAACGAACACTCGATCGCCGCGACCAACGTCGCCGGCGTCTCTTCACGATCGTCGGGGCTGCCGTCATTTTGGTGGCGATCGCCGGGCTGTTCACAGTGTTGAGTGACAACAGTTCGACCTCAACCACCGCCGCAACGACAACGACATCACTGTCGCCAACCACGACCGACGCCTCCCAGAGTCTCCCATCGGCAGCGGGTAAACCCTGCGTCGATTTGAACGACACGCTTCCCGCCGGGGCCCCCGACGTGACGATGCCGGTAGGAACTGTCCCAGATTCACTTGTCGTCAAAGACCTTGTGACAGGAACGGGAACTCCCGTTGTAAAGGGCGACTCCGTCACGGTGAACTACATCGGCGTGTCATGTTCCACCGGCAAGATCTTCGATTCGTCTTGGGCCGCAGGAAAGTCCGTGACGTTCCCGCTCAACCAGGTAATCACTGGTTGGTCACAAGGTCTCGTGGGCATGCAACCAGGCGGACGCCGACTGCTGATTATTCCGCCCGACCTTGGCTACGGCTCGACTGGTCAGGGAAACATCGCGCCTGATGAATCGCTCATCTTCGTCGTCGACTTGATCTCGGCGTCAGTAGGGGCAACTCCAGGAACTGCAGCGAACTAACGAAGTTCGATCAAAAGACTGCTTCAGGTATCGCAGAGATATCGGAAAGTTTTCCGTCTCGGTGCACGATCACAGAACCGGCACCGGCCACGCGCCATCCGCCGCTGCCAACATCGTCGATGATTGCGGTCCGAGTCGGTAGCTCAAGGAGCACCACCCCGGACGACGCAAGGTCAATCGTGCGTCGAACTTTGTCGGGCGACCATTCGTCGCTACGGGCGATCACGGCAAGACCAGGCAGAAGTCCAAGCCCGACGGTGAATGCTCCGCCACGCGTGTCGACCATCGGGTCGCACAACACATCAGCACCAGCGCCGCTTCCGACTAATGCGGCACCACCACTCCACGCTCCGAGGAGTGCTTCGTATACCGGGGTTCCTTTGAGCACCGATCTGATGTGCATCGGCGAAACGCCGGTGAGGTAAATGAACTTCGCATCCGCAACGGCAGCAGCGTTGTCGGCATCTAACGCATCGGTGCGCGTGTACACGGGCACTTCACGAACCGTTACTCCGATGTTCGCGAACCAGGAGCGGGCAGCATCCACGGACTTCTGAGGATTCTCATACGCCCACCCCGTCGCAAGAAGTGTCACTTCAGTGGCTCCGACTGCAGCAAGAAGTTCTGCGTCAAACGTGCACCCTTCGGAAAATTCGCCGCCACCGACAAGTGCTAATGGTCCACTCATTACTTTTCCTCCGTTTTGGGTTCAACGCGACGCGCCCCGAGTGACACAAAGTGCCGAAGGGGGGCTACGGCGGTTCGAAAAGTGAATCGATCGATGTCGTCATTGACAAGTGTCGTCGTTCGCACCACCGCGACCACATCTCGTCCAAGATGAAATCCGCGAACCCATGGCGACACGCCCCATGGGGCGAGCGCGAACACACGAATCATGCCGGGCCGAACTACCGGCTCAACCGCTAGGAGGCGGCCTCCCGGCGCCAACAGACGGTCAATCGCCCTAAGCGCCGCTGAGAGGTCAGGAAATCGGATGAGCTCAGCGACCGAGATCACCCAGTCCCATTCGGCCGCCGCCTGACCATCGATGGCTCTTGCGACCACTGTCCGAGCGGCAGGATCGGACAGGTCAAGAACTCGTCCTTGGGCTCGCTGCAACGCTTCTGCCCTGCGGCGATCAAGGGCTGCGTCCACCGACCGGGGGAACCGGCGGTTTCCTTCAACGATCACGGTTCCGGGCTTTGACACGGCAATCACGCTAGTAGGACACCCCCTTCGGTCGATCCGGCAGCGCTTTGCGCAACGAAACCTACCCAGCGGTAACGTCTTGCGCTCCCCCGGATGGCCCGGGACAACTGACGGAGGAATGGCTGTGGCAATCAAACGAATCGGAATCATTGGCTCGGGAATCATGGGCTCGGGTATCGCCGAGGTTGCCGCCAGCACCGGCCACACCGTGGTGCTCCGCTCGCGTTCAATCGCCAGCGCGAACGCGATGCTCGCCGGATTGCAGAAGTCGCTTGCCCGCCAGGTCGAAAAGGGTCGCCGCGAACAGGCTGACGCCGACGCCATCGCTGCACGTGTTACCGCCACAGCAAACCTCGCTGATCTCGCCGACTGCGATCTTGTTCTTGAATCAGTCGTCGAAGATCTCGATGTGAAGCTCGCGCTTTTCCGCGAACTCGACGGCATCGTCAAAGCCGATGCAATCATCGCAACAAATACTTCAACACTGCCGGTTGTGGAAATGGCGATGGCCACAAATCGACCGGGCAAAGTGTGTGGCGTTCACTTCTTCAATCCAGCGCCGGCCATGAGCCTTGTTGAAATCGTTCGCCCCATGACCGCCGACGACGCCACCATCGCCGAGGTGACTGCGTTTGCTCAAGCATGCGGCAAAGACCCCGTCGAAGTGGCTGATCGTGCCGGTTTCATTGTGAACGCACTGCTCTTCCCCTACCTCAACAACGCCGTGAAGTTGCTCGAAAACGGAATCGCCACTCGCGATGACATCGACACTGCGATGAAGGGTGGCTGCAACTTCCCCATGGGACCGTTGCAATTGCTCGACCTCGTTGGTCTCGACACGTCGGTAGCCATTCTTGATGCGTTGTACGACGAGTTCCGCGATCCGAACTTCTCGCCTGCGCCACGACTTCGTCGCATGGTGACCGCTGGTCATCTGGGTCGAAAGTCCAGCATCGGTTTTTACGACTACCGAAAGTGAGTCGCTGTCATCGCCGATGACCGACCATTCGCAATGCCGATTGCTCCGCCACATTCAGAGTGGCAATTTCCCGCGCCGGACGTTGCTGACGAGAACGGGTTGATTGGTATTGGCGCTGACCTCGAGCCAGGAACGATCCTCGCGGCCTATCGGGCTGGAATCTTTCCGATGCCGATCGATCACAGCGACACCGTCGGTTGGTGGTCGCCCGATCCCCGCGGGGTTCTCCCACTAGATGGCTTGCGAGTTTCGCGATCGCTTCGTCACTCCATCGAGCGCTACGAGGTCACCATCGATACTGCGTTCGATGACGTCGTTTCGGCATGTGCCAACCCCGACCGTGACGGCGCATGGATTACTTCTGAAATCCATTCGGCGTATTCGCGCCTCCATGCCCTCGGCTGGACCCATTCGGTCGAAACCCGCGATCGCGCAACTGGCGAACTCGTTGGCGGGCTCTACGGCATTCATATCGGCGGGCTGTTTGCCGGTGAGTCGATGTTCCACCGCAGCTCCGACGCGTCGAAAGTTGCCCTGGTCGCATTAGTCGCCCATCTCCAAGCAATTGGCGTGGCGTTGCTCGATGTCCAGTGGCTCACCCCACATCTCGCCACCCTCGGAGCGATCGCCATTCCCCGCCCCCAGTACCTCTCAAAACTCAGCGAGGCCCTAACAATTCCCGTTCGCCCCTTCCTTTCGGAGGTTTCATCGTGACAACTGCACCTTCAGTGGGCGAGCATGGGGATATGAGTACGACCCCGTCTGGAGATTCCATCCGATCCGCTGATCGGCCGTGGATGATGCGCACCTACTCAGGACATTCGACCGCGCGCGCTTCAAACGAGTTGTACCGAACGAATCTGGCCAAGGGCCAAACCGGTCTCTCCATTGCCTTCGACCTCCCAACTCAAACCGGGTACGACCCTGATGATCCGCGTGCACGCGGTGAGGTCGGAAAGGTCGGAGTGCCGGTCGCTGAACTTGGCCACATGCGCGAACTCCTTGAAGGCATTCCCGTCGGGGGCATGAACACCTCGATGACGATTAACGCGACGGCAGCTTGGCTGCTGGCGCTGTATGTCGCCTACGCGGCAGAGAACGGTGTTGCGTCTTCGGAACTCCGGGGCACAACGCAGAACGACATTGTGAAGGAGTACCTGTCGCGAGGCACGTACATCTTCCCTCCAATTCCTTCACGTCGACTGATTGTCGACATGGTGGCGTGGTGCTCAGAGAACATCCCCGCCTGGAACCCGATGAACGTTTGCAGCTACCACCTTCAAGAAGCGGGCGCGACCCCGGTTCAGGAGATTGCGTATTCACTCGCAACTGCAATCGATGTCCTTGATGCCGTTCGCGACAGTGGCCAGGTTTCCGCTGACCGCATGCCTGCCGTAGTCGCATCGATTTCATTCTTCGTGAACTCAGGTATTCGTTTCGTCGAAGAAGTGTGCAAGATGCGAGCTTTCACCAAGATGTGGGACCAAATCTGCCTCGAGCGTTACGGAGTAACCGACGCCAAGGCCCGTCGATTCCGTTACGGCGTGCAGGTGAACTCACTTGGGCTCACCGAAGCTCAGCCAGAAAACAATGTGCAACGCATCGTTCTCGAAATGCTTGGCGTCACACTCTCGAAAGATGCTCGTGCCCGCTCGTTGCAGTTGCCAGCATGGAACGAGGCACTTGGTCTTCCCCGTCCGTGGGATCAGCAGTGGTCGTTGCGCATGCAGCAGGTTCTCGCATTTGAATCCGATCTTCTTGAATACGACGACATCTTTAATGGCTCACACGTCATTGAAGGCCTCACTGATGAACTCGTCGCCGCAGCACAGGCTGAACTCGACGAGGTTCTTGCTATGGGTGGCGCATTTGCCGCCATCGAAGAACTCAAGGGTCGTCTCGTTTCTTCGAATACCGAGCGCGTCCGCCGCATCGAAACTGGCGAACAAGTTGTCGTTGGCGTCAATCGGTTCACCGAGGCTGCCGAGTCACCACTTGCGGGCGACGAATCCATTCTTCGAGTCGATCCCGCGCTTGAAGCCCAGACTGTCGCCGAGGTTGAGGCCTGGCGCGACGAACGCGACAGCGCAGCGGTCGAATCAGCCCTTGCTGAACTTCGCCGAGTCGCCAACAGCGATGAAAACATCATGGTCGCGACTATCGCGTTAGCTCTCGCTGGCGGCACCACGGGTGAATGGGCCGGCGCACTGCGCGACGTCTTCGGTGAATACCGTGCCCCAACGGGCGTGGCTGCTGCCGCTGGGGTTGGCACACTGCCTGAAGACCTCCGAGTCGTTGCCGAACGAGTGAAAGCAATGCCTGGTGGTCCCCCACGATTGTTGGTGGGCAAGCCCGGCCTCGATGGCCATTCCAACGGCGCCGAACAAATCGCGGTTGCAGCCCGCGACGCAGGCATGGAAGTCATCTATCAAGGCATCCGCCTTACGCCGGCTCAAATCGCCGCAGTAGCGAGAGATGAAGATGTCGATGTCGTCGGCCTCTCGATTCTGTCGGGGAGTCATCTCGACCTCGTCCCTGACGTGGTGAATCGACTTCGGGCCGAAGGCGTGACCTGCCCAGTCATTGTCGGGGGGATCATCCCCGAAGACGACCGAGTGACCTTGCTCAATGCCGGCGTCGCTCGCGTCTACACACCAAAAGACTTTGAACTCGGACACATCATGAGCGACATCGCTGATCTTGTTATCGAGACTCGTCGCTGAAACCTGCGACTAGTCGTTCAGTTCAGCGATCACGGCTTCGGTGTCTTCACCAAGCGCTCGTGCTGCAAATCTGATTCCGCCAGGAGTCGCCGACAAACGAGCGATGACGTTCTGCATCGGAACGCCATCGATATCGACGATTGCTTTGCGTTCCCGAAGATGAGGATCATTCACAACTTCGGTCATCGAGTACACAGGAGCAACCGCAACTTCTGCATGTCCAGCTTCGTCGAGGACTTGTTCAAGCGTTCGCTCGCCGATCCAGTCACCCACGATCTGATCGATAAGTTCGCGGTTGGCGACTCGGTTCTCGAATCCCTTGAACCGGGGATCATCGGCGACACCAACCATTGCCATAAATCGCTGGGCCACTGACTCTGCCGTCGTGGAGACCACGACCCACTTACCGTCAGCACATTCGTAGGTCTTTCTCGGCACTGTGTAGGGGATTCCTGAACCAAGTCGAGGTTGTTCATAGCCAGTGAGTGCATTTGCCGAAACGAGCGGACCCATCAAATGCAGCATGGATTCGAGAAGGTTCACATCGACGATCTGCCCCACACCTGAATGCACCGCAACCATGGTCGCGAAGGCCGCCACGATTGCGGTCACTTCATCGGTCAATGCAATGGGTGGAAGCGTTGGTCCGCCGTCGGGTTCGCCGTTGACATTGGCAAAACCCGACATCGCTTCGGCAATCGAAGCAAAACCCGGACGATCTCGGTACGGACCGGTCTGGCCAAAGCCCGTCACTCGCGTGATCACAAGTTTGGGATTCACCGTAAGCAGAACTTCAGGGTCGAGTCCAAGTGCTTCGAGTTTTCCCGGACGAAAATTCTCGACAAGAACGTCAGCGGTCTCGAGCAACTTGCGCAGAACTGAGATCCCTTCTTCGGATTTCAGATCGAGAACGATCGTGCGCTTTCCCCGCCCAACCATCTTCCAGAACAACGTGACGTCATCTGATGGATCTCGCCATCCCATGTCGCGAACTGTGTCGCCTGTGCCGGGGCGCTCGACCTTAATTACGTCGGCGCCAAAGTCGGCCAACTGCCGCGCACAACCGGGCCCAGCAAGGACCGTCGAAATATCGATAACGCGCAGGTCGGAAAGGGGCGGATTGGGCACGACCGAAACGCTAACGGGCGCAACGGGCTGTCAGGCCAAACGGTTCCCGACAAATCAGAAACATTCGAGCGCGCAACGTTGTTGTGCCCTAGCTGCGGGCGGCGGGGCGAGCCCGACGCGAGGCAACTGGCCGTGACCACCAGCGACCGCTGAAGCGCCAGCGCGCTTCGGGTTCAACTTCTTGACCCACCATGATGCGAGGTCGCGTGATCTCTATAGCGGCTGCAATTGCAGCTGCTTCTTCGATGGTCGGTTCAGGCGTGATGCGCACGCTCGACGACGCGTTTGTCACAGCGGGATATTCCCGTGCTTGCGATGCGGAAGTTCTTCGCGCTTGGACTTGAGCATCTCAAGACCAGCGATGACCTTCATGCGAGTGTCAGCAGGATCGATGACATCGTCGATGAAGCCGCGCTCGGCAGCGATATACGGATTGGCAAACCGCTCGGTGTAATCATCGATGAGTTCAGCACGACGCTTTTCGGGATCGGCCGCGCCTTGAATTTCGCGGCGATACAGAATCTCAACGGCGCCATTGGGACCCATAACCGCAAGTTCGGCCGAAGGCCAAGCAAACGCGAGATCGGCACCAATCGACTTGGAGTTCATGACGACATATGCGCCGCCGTAGGCCTTACGAGTGATCACCTGGATGCGAGGAACGGTTGCTTCGCAGAAGGCGTAGAGCAACTTGGCACCGTGGCGAATGATGCCGCCGTATTCCTGATCGACACCCGGGAGGAAACCAGGAACGTCGACGAAGGTGACAAGTGGAATATTGAACGCATCACAAGTACGCACAAATCGTGCGCCCTTTTCTGCAGATTCGATGTCGAGCACGCCAGCAAGCACCATTGGTTGGTTGCCGACGATGCCGACGGATTCACCATTGAGGCGAGCGAATCCACACACGATGGAACCGGCCCACCGAGGGAAGTATTCAAAGAAATCGCCATCGTCGACGACTGACGCGATGACCTTTTTCATGTCGTAAGGAATATTCGGGCTAGCCGGCATGATGTCGATCAGTTCGGGACAGCTGCGTTGCGGATCGTCATCGGTCGGCATCGTTGGAGCGGTCTCGAGATTGTTCGAAGGAAGGAACGAGAACAGATACTTCACATCGTCGAGACATGACTTCTCGTCTGGAGAAACGAAGGTTGCGACACCAGACTTGCTCGCGTGCGACTTCGCACCGCCAAGTTCTTCGAGCGTGACTTCTTCGCCTGTCACGGTCTTCACAACATCGGGACCGGTAATGAACATGTGCGAGGTTTCGTCGACCATGAAGATGAAATCGGTCATTGCGGGGCTGTACACCGCGCCACCGGCGCATGGGCCGAGGATTACCGAGATCTGTGGAGTGACGCCCGAAGCGAGAACATTGCGATGGAAGATGCCGCCGTAACTAGCGAGCGAGACCACGCCTTCCTGAATACGAGCACCGGCGCCATCGTTCAGACCGATAAGCGGAGCGCCAACAGAAAGAGCGAGGTCCATGACCTTGTGGATCTTCTCGGCGAAGACCTCGCCAAGTGCGCCACCGAAGACGGTGAAGTCCTGCGAGAACACGAACACCTTGCGACCATCGATCGTGCCCCAACCGGTGACAACACCGTCGGTGTACGGGCGCTCTTCGATGCCACTTTCATGGGCACGGTGCCGAGCCAGCATGTCGAGTTCGTGGAACGAACCCTCGTCCAAGAGGTAGTCGAGCCGCTCGCGGGCAAGCATCTTCCCCTTGGAATGCTGGCGTTCAACGGAACGCTCCGAACCGGCGTGAAGGGCTTGCTCTTTGAGTTCGGCCAGTTGGGCCAGGCGCTCGGTCATGGGGTGTTCAGACATGGCGCCAACACTACCCAGCCCATCGGAGGAGGCCGAAACCTCCCCAAAGCATCTGTTGGCCCAGATGGGCCTAGGCTGACCTCAGTCTCTTGCTCTCCTCTTATGGAAGGACCCTCATGCCTGGTGGTACCGAACTCGTCGTCGTTCTCGTAATCGTGGCTCTGCTTTTTGGTGGGTCCAAGCTTCCCAAACTCGCCCGCTCCCTCGGTTCTGCCAAAGGCGAATTCGAAAAGGGCCTGAAGGAAGGCGAGACCAAGGGCTCGAAAGAGTCAAAGTCTGAAACCGACTCGAAGGCCACAGAGTCCACTGATACCTCTGACTCCTGAGGTTCGCGCCTTTTGGCGCTGAGCGTTACTTCTGATGACTGACCGGCCTTCGGGTCGGTCAGTTTCGCGTCTGGGCCAATTTCGCGGCCCGATCAACAAGCCGAGGCGCATCGATACGAGCTGCCACTTCAGCAAGGTTTGCTTGCGGTCCCGTCCAGCGAAGTTCGTCGACCTTTGTGAATGTCGGCGCATCGGTGACGACCGTGGCGATCTTGCGAAACAACATCGCAAGTTCCATCTGTTCCTGCAACGTTGCCGCGAGTTTTGCTGCACCTCGTACCTGGATATCCCAGGTCTCGGGGTCAGCGGGAATATTTTCGATATGCAAATAGCGACCAAGAACTGTTGACGCCGACTTTGCCCCCCAACCGGGCAAACCCGGGAACCCGTCTGATGCATCGCCCATTAATGCGAGGTAATCGGGAATGGATTCTGGTGGAACACCAAACTTCTCGATCACGCCATCATGATCGAACATCTGGCCTTTACGACGGTCGAATTGCACGACGCGAGTTCCCACAACGCACTGCGCAAGATCTTTGTCGGGGGTACAGATGAGCACCTGATCGACACTTTTATCGGCTGCAGCTCTTGCAGCAGCCGAACCCATGCCATCGTCGGCTTCGTGTTCGATCATCGAGAACACGGTGAAACCAGCAGCTTCCAAGACTTCGTCGAGGAGCGGAAACTGATTACCTAATTCAGGATCAAGGTCTTCACCCGATTTGTAGCCATCCCACATGGCATTGCGGAAAGAATCCACCGTGCGATCAGTTGCGACCCCAACGTGAGTCGCCCCTTCCTCGAGCATGTTGAACATTGACATCACCACGCCGCGAGTCGCTGCAACTTCCATGCCGTCGGAGTTCGCGCGGGATGGCAGCGCGAAATGGTGACGAAAGAGCTCATAGGTGCCGTCAACGAGATGTACCTGCATTACTGCAGTCTCGCCCGAATCTGAGGCCCACACCCGATCCCTCCACGCGATTGCCTCCGACGGTTTGGCATGGTGGACTATCACCCTCGAAAGGACACCCTCCTCATGTTGAAGCCCATCGTTCGCACAGACCTCGTTGTTTCGCCCCGACCAAATGGCGAGGGCGTTCTGGTCTATGACCCCACCAATGACACCGGCCACGTCCTTGAGGGTGTCGCCGCAGCGGTCTTCGGAGCATGCGATGGAACGGCCGATATCGCTGCGATCGAAGCACGCGTCGCAGCCACAACCAGCGCTGCCGATTCCGCAGCCATTGATAGCGCAATCGATCAACTTTCTGGGGCCGGACTTCTTGACGAGTCTCGCGGCATCTCCCGTCGAGTGCTTATCGGCGGACTGATCGCCGGTGCTGCTGCGGTGGCTATTGCGCCCCTCATCACTTCTGTAGCGCATCCCCGAAACGCTTCGGCGCAACCTGCATCATCGGTCGATCCGAAGACCGCTACGACGCCTGCCGATACTTCTGTCCAGATTCCATTGTCTTCCGTCGGTTTCGACGCGACACGCACCGTGTATTGGAACGTTGACCAACCCGCATACGGAACCGTCACCGTCACAAATACGTCGTCGGGCGGCATGAACACCGGCGCGTACGCCACCTACACACCGGACCCCGGCTACTCCGGGCCCGACTCGTTCAGCTACGTCGCAGGCCAGTGCTCCTCACCTGGCGTTTACACCTACATCGCTCCGACCGCGGCACAAGATTCATGTCCGGCCGGGAGCTTTATTGGCGGAACCTACATCGGTGCTGCATTGGTTTCGATCACAGTGACTCCGACCCCCACAACCACCACCACAACCACTCCCGCAACGACAACGACCCTGCCAGCTGACGAGTCGACGCCGAAGTACACCGGCTGAGTTCATTCGTTATGGACGATGCCGATCGCGACGCTCTTGCGGAACTACGCGCCCAGGCACTCATATCGCGAACACAGCCCGCTCCGTTTTTCGCAATCGAGAACTTTCTCCCGGACGACGTGCATGACCTCGTGCTTGAAGGCCTCATAGGCCTCGAGAGCGAGTTCTGGTCGAACCGCACTGCGGGTCGTGACGCGCTTGCTCTTGTGAATCCCCAACTAGTTGGCCCCGTCATTGCAGAAATGGAGCGTCGCTTTGATGAAATTCTCACCGTACTTTCTGCCCAAGGCGCTCCGATAAACGACGTTCACGGCTGCCACATGGAGCCGCCAGCGGTATCCGCTAGTGGTCACGCCAATTTTCACGCCCCGCATATCGACAATGACCCGCTCAGCGGGGTTGATGCTGTTTTCACCCGTCGCATCAGTTTGGTGTGGCATGCATTCCGTCAGCCGCAGTCGTTTACCGGGGGTGGACTGCGGCTGTGGGATTACTCAGAGGTTGCTTCTGAGTATGGGCCGTGGACACCGGCTTCGACATGGACCGATCACCCATGCAACGACAACACCCTCGTGGCGTTCAGTTCCTATTCTCTGCACGAAGTGTTACCAGTACAGATGTTTGAAGGGCCCTTCGCCGACCGGCGCTTCGCTGTCGTCACCGCCGCGCACGCATCCTGACCCACGGAGGCGCATCCCCGTACGCTCTCTGTATGCCGGAAACTTCAGAACGACTCGTAAACCTTCGCAAATGGAACATCGGCGTCGGTGGACTTCACCTTGTGCAAGGAATTCTCATCCTTGTGCTGAGTTCA